>OFGS01000238.1_pt1 | contig 12518 bp, 8 predicted proteins | sample 1521851 | NCBI WGS metagenome assembly OFGS01 (sample SAMEA3142070, study PRJEB24117) | hot springs metagenome
TCGGCGAAGATGGGGCATCGCATCAGATGCTTGAAGATATAGCTTTGATGAGGGTAATTCCGGGTATGGTTGTACTCTCTCCTTCTGATGCAGCATCCACATATGAGTGTGTAAGACTTGCAATTGAACATGAAGGTCCTGTTTATATTAGACTTGGCAGGCTTGGTGTTGATGAGATTTACAAAAAAGGAGAGCTCAAGCTTTCTCTTGGCAAAGGTATTGTTCTGCAAAAAGGTACAGACGTTGGAATTTTGGCAACAGGACTGATGGTCCATGAAGCTATAAAAGCGGCAAAGATGCTCCAGGATGAAGGAATTTCGGTATATCTTGTTGATATGCCATGCATAAAGCCAATTGATGTTGATTTGATTTTAGATGTAGCAAAAGTGACTGGTTGCATTGTCACAGCAGAAGAGCACAATATCTTGGGCGGTTTTGGAAGTGCTGTTTCTGAGGTTTTGACTCAAAACTATCCTGTACCTGTTAAGATGGTTGGTGTCAATGATGAGTTTGGAAGGTCAGGAAAGCCTGAGGATGTTTTGAAATACTACAAGCTTACAGCAGAGGAGATTGTAAATAAAGCAAAAGAGGTTATGAAGATGAAAAGATAAAATATTGTCAATAGGTGAAATGCTGCCGCAGATTTTTAGAAAAGCGGCAGCTTTTTATTTTGTTGTGGTTGTGGTAAAATTTATTTGAGATTAATACATTGTTTTTGTTGAAAGCATACAAAAAAGTGGGGAAATTGCAATGGATGAAAGATTGAGACTCAAAGAAAAGGTGCAACATGGCAGTGCGGTGTTTCCTATAAATGTATATGAAAAAATATTTGTTCACGAAAACAATACTCTTCTACCTCACTGGCATGATGAATTTGAGATAGTCTATCTTGAAAAGGGAACGGCAAGTTTTAGGATAGATGGCAAAGAGTATTTTTTAGGACCGAAACAGTTTTTATTTGTCAACTGTGGGTCAATTCATGGTGGAAAAGCAGAGGATAATCCCGAACCTTATGCAATTGTATTTAGTTTGAGCATGCTATTTTCCGAAGGTCCGGATATATGTAAAAGCAAATATCTGCAGTCTATTTTGGAAAGAAAACTAGTTGTTCAAAATAGTTTTGAGGATGAACATACAGGAGAACTAATTTCGAACATAATAACAATGTGGAAAGAAAAGCCAAAAGGTTATGAGCTTTTAGTAAAAGGCTATTTGTTCATTATATTTTATAATCTTTTTAATAAGGGATATATAACAGCCGGTAATACTGACAGAGAGCTTGATTTGAAACTTGAAAAAATAAAGTCCGCGCTTGATTTTATCAATTCCAACTATTCATCTGATATAGATATAGACCTGCTCGCAAAGCTTGCAAACCTGAGCAAATTCTATTTTTGTCGTCTTTTTAAGGAAATTACCCATCTCACACCAGTTGATTACATAAATAAGTTCAGGGTTGAAAAAGCAATTGAGCTTATTAAAAACACAAACCTGAGTATTTCTGAAATTGCATTTGAAGTAGGTTTTAATAATGTGAGCTACTTTATAAAAGTATTTAAAGAGTATGTGGGTGTTACTCCATTTAAATACAAAAAAAATGCCTTATGTTAAGATGATTTTCATTTTACCCTAACTACTTACTAACAGTTGTCTATCTTTAGCAAAAACCACTATTTTTGATAAGATTCATATTTTTCTATATTGATTTGAGCAAAGTATTTATACTTTTTTGCAATAGAGTATGAGAAGTAAAAAAAGAGGTTTTATATAATAAAACTTGATTGTTTCTAAACTTTTCATTAACAATAACTGTTTTTAAACTAAGAAAAGGGGGAAGTTAACAAAATGAAATTTACAGAGGGTCTTTGGCGTGTAAAAGATGGAGTAAAATTGTATCATCCAGCCCATGTATATGACTACGAAATCTCGAAAGATTCAGTCACAGTTTTTGCACCAGCTCACTTCATTACAAACAGAGGGCAAACCCTGCAGGGTCCTGTTTTTACCATACGCTTTTCGTCACCTTTTAAAGATGTTATAAGAGTACAAATTTGGCACTACAAGGGTCAAAAAGATAAAAAGCCACATTTTGAATTTTATAAAGAAGAAGGATATTGTCCTTTGATAGAAGATTTTTCGGATAATATTGTAATAACAAGTGGAAAACTCAAAGCTACCATTAGTAAAAAAGGTGAGTGGAAAGTAGAATATTACTATGAAGATAAATATCTCACAAAAAATGGTTATAAATATCTTGGCTATGCAATCATGGCTGGTAATAATACTTACATTAGAGAACACCTTTCTTTGAGTGTTGGCGAATGTGTTTATGGACTGGGTGAGAGGTTTACCCCTTTTGTTAAAAACGGACAAGTGGTTGATATGTGGAACGAAGATGGTGGTACAATCTCTGAGCTTGCTTACAAAAACATTCCTTTTTACATCACAAACCGTGGTTATGGTGTTTTTGTGAATGACCCAGGACGTGTATCTTTTGAAGTTGCCTCTGAGAATGTGGAAAGAGTCCAGTTTTCTGTGGAAGGTGAATATTTAGAGTATTTCATAATTGGTGGCGGCAGCATGAAAAATGCTTTAGAAAATTACACAAAACTTACAGGTCGACCGCAGCTTCCTCCAGCATGGTCTTTTGGACTTTGGCTTACAACCTCATTTACTACAAACTATGATGAAAAAACAGTTACAAGCTTTATAGATGGAATGATTGAAAGAGATATTCCACTTCATGTATTTCATTTTGACTGTTTCTGGATGAAGGAGATGCACTGGGTTGACTTTGAGTGGGACAAAAGGGTATTTCCAGAGCCTTCGCAGATGCTAAAGTGTTTAAAAGAAAAGGGAGTAAAAATATGTGTTTGGATAAATCCTTACGTGTCTCACCTTTCAAAGCTTTTTGATGAGGGAAAAGAAAAAGGATATTTTTTGAAAAAGCCAAATGGTGATGTATGGCAGACAGATGATTGGCAGCCCGGCATGGCAATTGTTGATTTTACAAACCCTGAGGCGTGCAGGTGGTATTCAGAAAAGCTCAAAGAACTAATTAGAATGGGAGTTGATTGTTTTAAGACAGATTTTGGTGAAAGAATTCCAACAGATGTTGTATACTTTGATAGTTCTGACCCTCAAAAGATGCACAACTATTACACATACCTTTACAACAAGACTGTGTTTGAGACGCTTCAAGAGGCGTTTGGTAAGGGAAATGCAGTAGTTTTTGCAAGGTCAGCAACAGCAGGAAGCCAGAAATTCCCTGTACACTGGGGCGGAGACTGTTTGGCCTCATATGAGTCTATGGCAGAGACGCTCAGGGGCGGTCTTTCACTTTCACTTTGTGGTTTTGGATTTTGGAGTCATGACATAGGCGGGTTTGAGAGCACAGCAACTCCAGATCTTTACAAAAGATGGGTGGCGTTTGGGCTACTTTCTTCTCACAGCAGGCTTCATGGAAATTCTGCCTATAAAGTTCCATGGCTTTATGACGAGGAAGCGGTTGACGTACTTAGATTCTTTACAAAATTAAAATGCAAGCTTATGCCATACATCTTTTCAGCGGCTGTAGAGGCAGTAGAGAAAGGAATTCCAGTTTTGAGACCCATGGTATTAGAGTTTCCAGATGACCCAGCATGCAACTACCTTGATAGACAATATATGTTAGGAAGTAGCCTTTTAGTTGCTCCAATTTTCTCACCAGATGGCGAGGTTCAGTATTATGTTCCAGAGGGTATATGGACAAATATACTGACAGGTGAAAAGATTGTTGGTGGCAGGTGGAGAAAGGAAAAACATGATTATTTTAGCTTGCCGCTTTTGGCAAGGCCAAATTCTATAATTCCAATAGGAAGTTGTGACACAAGACCTGATTATGACTATGCCGCTAATGTCACATTAAATATATATGAATTAGAGGATGGTAAAACTGCTTCTGTGTCTGTGAAGAATACAAATGGCGAGACAGAACTTGAGGTAGAAGTAATAAGAGAAAAAGATAATATCTCTATAAATGTATTAAAGGATACTCAAAAGTCTTGGAAGCTTATTTTCCATGGACTTAACTTAAGATCTCAATTTAATGCTTTAGTTAGTAAAAAAGGAGATGGATGTGAAGTAGTTTTAGAATCAGCAGACAAAAAAGCACTGTTGAGTGTTGAAAAAACAGAGTTATAATTAGAATTAAGGAAATCTAATGGGTGAGAAAAAATGAAACTTTTTTTTACAAATTTAAAAATAAAGAAAAAGTTCATACTATCTTTTGTAATTTCTGCTTTAATTCCCCAAACTATTTTGGGGACTATTCTTTTTTTAAACCTAAGAACGATTGCTTTGGAAAGTGCTATCAAGGATACAAGAAAAAATGTTGAGGATGTAAAAATCAAGCTTATGGATATCGTAGAGAATGCTATTGATATTTCTAATAAATTGTATCTTGATAAAAAACTTCTGAATATTCTTTCAACAGAGTACAAAGATATATCCAAAATGTATGATGACTATATTTCATATACAGAGCTTTCCAATCTCATGTCTATTTACAACAAAAATATTCATGCAATAAAAATTTATGCCTTTAATCCCACTTTACTTGATACAGGTGAAATTGTAAAGGTTGACGATTATACAAAAAATCAAGAATGGTTTAAAGAAGCCATAGAGGGCGATGGGAAGATTTTATGGGAGCTTGTGTTTGACAATAATCCATTTCGACCACAGTATTATTTTAGCTTGATAAGGCTTATAAAAAACTCTTATGGTGAAAGAATAGGTGTAATGGTAATTTACATAAAAAAAGAAAAGCTCGAGGAAGTGTTGTCATTGCACTTAAACACATTAGTTATTACCGACAAAGGAATAGTTGTTGCTGCAAAAGACAAAAATCTTGTTGGTAAGAAACTGAATTTTAGTTTTTCTAGTTTTTCCTCTCAGGATGGCAAACTTATAAAGAATGTAAATATAGATGGTCAAAGAACAATGGCAATCATAGGTACAATCAGTGCAAGTGAAAGCGAAAATAGCTTTCTCAAAGTCATTTCTTTTTTCTCCAAAAAAGAAATATTTAAAAGGGTTAACAAAGTAACTTTTATAACATTTGTGCTTATACTTGTTAATTCATTAGTATCACTTCTTCTTATGTTCTTATTCTCCAAACTGATAACTGACAGAATTGCAATCTTGAATAATAAAGTGAATGAAATTTCACATGGCAATTTAGATACGCAGATAGATATTTTAGGCAATGATGAGATTGGACAGCTCACAAAGAATATAAAAACAATGGCTAAAAACATCAAAAAACTGATTGACCAGGTGTATCTGGCAGAGGTACAAAAACAACAAATAATTGCAAAACAAAGAGAAATCCAGTTTGAGATGCTTTGTAGCCAAATAAATCCTCATTTTTTATTCAATACTCTTGAGGCTATCAGGATGAAGGCTTTTTGCACCGGTCAGTATGAAATAGCTCAAGTTGTTTATTTGCTAAGTAATTTGCTTAGGAAAAGTATAGAGATGACAATGGATTTGATAACTTTGGAAAAAGAAATTGAGATTGTTAAAGAATTTTTAGAAATTCAAAAGTTCCGATTTGGAGATAAAATAAATTACAAAATTGAAGTTCAAGATGACCTTCTTTCATCAAAAGTACTTCCGTTTATTATCCAACCACTTGTGGAAAATTCAATTAGGCATGGCATTGAACCAATGATAGGAAGAGGAACCATTGAAATTAAGGTATTTGAAAAAGATGGAACAATAAAGATAATTGTTACAGACAATGGTGCTGGAATGCCTGAGGAAAAGCTTGAGGAGGTCTTACAGTCGTTAGATAGCAAAGATAAAAGCCATGTGGGACTGAAAAATGTTTTTCACAGACTAAAACTATTTTATGGGGAAGAGGCAAAAATTTTTATGAATAGTGAACTTGGCAAAGGCACGAGTGTGGAAATTCAAATTCCAAAGAGGTGAAGAGGTTTTGCTAAAAGCAATTTTGATTGACGATGAGCCTATAATATTAGAGGGTCTTCAAAAAATTATTGATTGGAAAGCATTGGGATTTGAAATCATTGCTACCGCTCAAGATGGAATAGAAGGATTAGAAAAGATAAAGAAATTTAAACCTGAAGTTGCTTTAGTTGATATCAGAATACCTGGCATTGATGGGCTTCTGCTAATAAAAAAGTTAAAAGAGGAAGGTGTGACTACCAAAGTTATAATACTTTCAGGGTATTCTGAGTTTGTGTATGCAAAGGAAGCGATTGAGCTTGGTGTTGAAAGTTATTTGCTAAAGCCAGTTGACCCGAATTTACTTAAACAGAAGTTAGAGAAAGTGAAACAAAAGATCAGCCAAGAAATTGAACTGCAAAAAGTAGTGCAAACCACTCAAGAAATCGGTTTGGAAATAGTAATAGAAAAACTTTTGCTGGGGGCTTTTGATGAACATGAAATAAATTATATTAGTAGTTTTTATGGGCTCTTGCTTCCATGGAATAAATATCAGGTTGCTGTAATAACGTTTTGTAGCAAGAATAATCAAAAGTTTATAAAAGAAAAAATATTTCAATTAAAGAGAGAGGTAGATTTGTTTTTAAAAAGAAATTGTTGTGGATATTCAACGATTATTAATCATAATATATGTATTCTCTTCAAAGATTTTTGGTATCCCTTCAATAGCAAAAGTATTAACATATTAAAGGAAAACCTAATAAAAATAGTTGGCAACCAAGTGGTAATTTCAATCGGTAGTGAAGTAGATGACTACACTCTTATCAAAGAATCGTTTAATGAGGCAATAGAATTACTTGAAAAGCGATTTCTATTAGGATATAAAGGAATTGTTTATATAGGTGAGTATGTGGAAAATATTGAAGGTAGAATAGTCAACTTTAATAATAAAGAGTGTACTGAAAAATTAGCAATGGCTATTGCACTAAATGGGTTTGAGAGCATTAATCGGATAGTTGAAGAAAAGAGTGAACAACTTTTATACAGTAGAATGTCTGAAGAGGATATAAAGATAAATTTCTCAAACTTTTATATTGAGACTTTATATAAATTGTCGCAAAATGAGTTTTATAAACCTCTTGTTGAAAAATATCTTAGCCAAGAGATTTTAAAGAGTTTTTACATTCAACCTACTTTGACAGAATTAAAAGGTTTGATAAAATTCTACTTTGTATCTCTTGCAGATGAGATTAATAAATTAAGTCCTGATAGCCTAAAACAAAAGATTGCTGACTTTATAGAGAGAAACTATTTTGCAGATATAAAATTAGATACAATTGCCAATGCTTTAGGGTACAATAGCTCTTATTTTAGTAAGCTCTTTAAAAAGATATTTGGAGAGAAATTCACAGTGTATTTAGATAGACTACGGGTAGAAAAGGCTAAAGTCTTTTTAAAAGAAGGATGTAAGGTATCTGAGACATGCAAAAAAGTTGGTTTTGAAGATGTTGATTATTTTTGTGCAAAATTCAAAAAATATGTAGGGCTTTCACCAAAGGAGTATAAAGAGAAATTAAAAAATTGATAAATATATCAGAAAAGAAGCTACAAAAAAGGCTTCTTTTTTTGTTTTTTAAATGTCTAAACTGTAGGGTATAAGATGTCAAAAAAATAGGGTATTGTAATTTTATTTTTCTTTTTAAAATTGTTTATGTCTGAACAATAGGCAACAAAGTGAAATATATTTTTGGAGGCTTTAAAATGAATGGAGCAAAACTTTCCAAAAAACTGTGGCGGCAAAGATATCTAATTTTAATGATTTTTCCTTTTATCATATGGCTTATTATTTTTAGGTATGTTCCACTATGGGGTTGGATAATGGCCTTTCAAGATTATAAGCCTGGTAAACCTATTTGGAATCAAGAATGGGTTGGATTTAAGTGGTTTGTTGAGATGTTTCAGGACCCTGACTTTTACAAAGCTATGAGAAATACATTAATAATGAGTTTTATGGGTTTGATCTTTGGCTTTCCACTACCGATAATCTTAGCATTACTTTTAAATGAAATAAAAAATATAGCATTTAAAAGAACAGTTCAGACAATTTCATATCTTCCGCACTTTGTTTCATGGGTTGTTGTGGCAAGTTTAGTAAGCGAAATTCTATCACCAAGCGGTGTGATAAATCAAATTTTACAAAAGCTTCATCTCACAAATTATCCAATTATGTTCATGGCAGAGCCACGTTACTTCTGGTGGATAGTTACATTTTCTGATATTTGGAAAGAACTCGGATGGAACACAATTATATTCTTGGCAGCGATTACATCAATAAATCCTGAACTGTATGAAGCTGCAACAGTTGATGGTGCGGGAAGATTCAGAAAGATGATAAGCATAACCCTTCCAGGAATAATGCCCACAGTTATAGTTCTTTTAATTTTAAGTATTGGAAACATAATAAACATAGGTTTTGAAAAACAGTTTCTTTTGAGAACAGCGGCAACAAGAGATGTTGCTGATGTAATCGACCTTTACATACTTACATATGGTATTGGAACAGCTAGATACTCTTTTGGAACAGCTGCAGGCGTTTTCAAATCAGTTGTAAGTTTGGTACTACTTGTTTTTGCTAACTGGTTTTCTAAAAAGACAACTGGCTATCGAATGATGTAAAAAGAACTTGACTCAAGGGGGCATTTTAAAGTGAAAAAGAAAACAACAGGAGATTTGGTTTTTGAAGTATTTAATTACCTACTAATGATAATTTTGGCAGTGGTCACTCTCTATCCTTTTTTACACGTTTTAGCTGTATCACTTAATGACCCTTATGATACAGTAAAGGGTGGAATTACTATATTTCCACGAAAGTTTACGTTGATAAATTATATAGAAACATTAAACTATCCCCAAATTCCGTGGGCAGTATTGATAACTGTGCTGAGAACAGTTATTGGAACTTTTGTTGGTGTTTTATCAACTGCTATGGTTGCTTATGTTATAAACAGGAAGGATTTTATTGCAAGAAAACCAGTTACAATAATGTTTATTATTACTATGTATGTTGGTGGAGGCTTGATTCCTGATTACATGTTAATTAGAGGACTTGGACTTATGAATAACTTTTTAGTGTATATACTTCCCGGTCTTATAAGTCCTTTTAATGTTATTGTTATAAAATCATATATGGAAGGGATTCCACCAGATTTGGAAGAATCAGCAATGATAGATGGTGCAAATGATTTTTTGATATTTTGGAAAATAATTTTGCCGCTTTGCGCTCCTGTTATTGCAACAATTAGTTTGTTTATTGCAGTTGGACATTGGAACTCTTGGTTTGATACATATCTGTATTGCTCAAGTGAACCAAAGCTTACCACCTTACAATATGAACTTCAGAAGATTTTGTCTAATGCAACCGCATCTTCTCAAGTGGATTATTATAGTAATCTTGATCCTAACAGGACCATGAAAGTTACACCACATTCATTGAGAATGGCAATGACAATAATTGTAACGCTTCCTATTTTGCTTGTCTATCCATTTATTCAGAGATATTTTATACATGGTATGACAATTGGTGCTGTAAAAAGCTAAATATTAAAATAAGTTGTTAAAACTTTTGATTTTAAGCTGGGTATACCAGCTTAAAAATAAACTAAAAACATAAAATAGGAGGTTTTGAAGAACTATGAGATTTTCAAGAAGGCTTTTTGCAGTTATTTCAGTGGTTGTTATATTTAGTTTTATCTTAAGTATCTGTTTAGTTGGCAGTGCTGGGAGTTCAAAACTTGTAAAGCCTCTCAAGCCAACACCCGAAGCAAAAAAGCCAATTACATTCACTATGTACAGTGCTGAAACAAACCCAAATGATGATGGATTTAAGTCACCAGTTGCACAGAAGATAAAAGAACTTACAGGTGTTACATTAAAGATTGAGTATGCAGTATCTGCGGGTGCTGGTCAACAGAAACTTCAACTCATGGCTGCAAGTGGTGATTATCCAGACCTGGTATATGCAAAAGGAGACTTGCAACTTCTTAAGAATGCCGGTGGTATTGTACAGTTAGACAGTTTAATTGAAAAGTATGGTACTAATATCAAAAAAGCATATGGCAAAAACCTTAAAAGACTCAGATGGAGTCCACAGGATCCACATATTTACTGTTTGGGAATTACAACAGACAATGACGCAACTTTGGATGTTAATGGCGGCTTTATGATTCAGCACAGAGTAGTAATTGAACAAAAGTACCCAAGAATAAGAACAATCAAAGATTTTGAAAATGCAATAGTCAAGTACTGGAAGAAACATCCTACTACAGATGGACTTCCAACAATTCCTCTCACACTTTCTGCTGATGACTGGCGAACGGTTATTTCGGTTACAAATCCAGCTTTTCAGGCAACAGGTGCACCAGATGATGGAGAGTTTTATGTTGATCCAAAAACTTTGAAAGTAATAAGACATTATAAACGTCCAATTGAAAAAGAATATTTCAAATGGTTAAATCACTTATGGAACGCAGGAATCCTTGATAGAGAGACATTCGTCCAGAAAGACGACCAGTATAAAGCAAAAATTGCTTCTGGAAGAGTTCTTGCTTTAATTGATGCAGGTTGGGCGGTAGGTGAACCAATTACTGCTCTCAAAAAGGCAGGTAAGTACGAATACACATATGGTTATTATCCTGTTACAGTTAATGAAAAAATAAAACAATGTCCACCTGATGTAAAAGTTGGATATACAGGTGGTTGGGGTGTTGCTATAACAGTAAAGTGCAAAGATAAGGTAAGAGCAATTAAATTCCTTGACTGGATGTGCACAGAAGACGCTAATATCTTAAGACAGTGGGGCATTGAAGGTGTTCATCACACATATGTAAAGGGTAAGAGAGTATTTACACCCAAATATGACCAGATGAGAAAAACTGATCCTACATTTTCAAAGAAGACTGGTATAGGTACTTACATTTATCCATTCCCAAGATTGCCAAACACGTATATTGATTCGACAGGCAACCCAATTGCGCCTGACACAAGAAAAGAAGATATAAGAAATAACTATAGTAACATTGAGAAAAAGGTTCTGTCAGCATATAAAGTAGAAATTTGGAAAGATTTGTTCCCAAAAGCTAATGAATATCCTGAAAAGACATGGGGTTACTTGTGGATGATATCGATTGATGATCCTGAGATCAAGACAATTAACGATAAAATTTGGAATTATACATTATCAACAATTCCAAATGTTATTATGGCAAAAGAAAAAGATTTTGATAAGATGTGGAACGATTTTCTAACTGGTTTTGAGAAACTTGGCAACAGCAAGGTTGAAGAATATTATACTAAGAGAATTAAGCAAAATATAGACTTGTGGACAAAATAATCAAATTGATGTTATTTTAAAAATTGTGGATTGTGAAGGGGGCTGTCTTTTTAAAATATGGCAGCCCTTTTATTTTGTCATAATTTGTAGTATAAAATAATTAATATACTCTTCTTATAGAAATTGAGGGATTTAAAAATGTTAGAAGATACACTCAAAATTATTTTTGCGATCTTAGCAGGTGGACTTATTGGTATTGAGAGAGAAAATGTTCACAGACCGGCAGGTTTCAGAACTCATATTTTAGTCTGTGTGGGCTCTGCTCTTGTTATGATGACATCACAGTATATTTTCAATGTATACTACAAAGGCCATGCAAACATAGATGTTGCAAGGCTTGGCGCTCAAGTTATCTCGGGTATTGGTTTTTTGGGTGCAGGAACAATTATAAAAGATGGTGCGACTGTAAAGGGTTTGACAACTGCTGCAACTTTGTGGGCTGTTGCGTGTATTGGTCTTGCAATTGGAATTGGGTATTACAAAGGAGCTTTTTTAGCAACAGCTGCTGTATATCTTACTTTGATTTTTTTGAAGAAATTTGAGGTGAGGTTTGTTTCAAAGGGAATTTTGAGGTCGCTTATTGTTGAAGGACAGAATCTTAAGAACTCTATACAAAAAATTGATTCTATTTTGTCTGCACACTCTATTACTATAAAAGACCTTAAATTTATACATGAAGATACAGAAAAGATACATTATAAGATTTCGGTCTTACCTGATACTAATATCAATCAGCTCATTACAGACTTATATCTTGTGGAGGGCGTTATGAGGATATTTTTTGAGTAAAAAAAATACTTTTAAAAAAATTGTAGTGTGGTATAATTATCAATCAGAAAATTAAAAAATATATTATGGATGGAGGCAGGGCAGAATAAGGTGACAAAGGAGGACCAGAGCAGAACACCCCTTTTTGATGCTGTTAAAAGACACATTGAGAAAAACATTATCCCGTTTCATGTACCAGGTCACAAGTATGGCAGAGGATTGAAGGAGTTTACCGATTTTGTTGGGCAAAACGTCATGCTAATGGATCTAAATGGTATGGAGGATTTAGACAATGCAAACAATCCAATTGGTGTCATCTATGAAGCTGAAAAACTATTTGCAAGCGCGTTTGGTGCTCAGTATGCATATTTTCTGGTAAATGGCACGACATCCGGTGTTCAGACAATGA
>OFGS01000240.1_pt1 | contig 12488 bp, 15 predicted proteins | sample 1521851 | NCBI WGS metagenome assembly OFGS01 (sample SAMEA3142070, study PRJEB24117) | hot springs metagenome
GGATGTTCCCATACTGACTAGCATGGTCTTTAGTCGGGAGAGGCGCTCTATTGAAAGGGGGCTCTCTCCTTGACTTAGCCTTTGTAGTTCCTCAACGAATATGGGTGAAGAGATCAGAAAATCTCTCATAGATTGGAAAAGCACCGTCTCTAAACCAAAGTCTTTACCATACTCCATAAGAGCGGAGAAGTTTACGTGTGCGGTGATGTCTACGGGTGATCCTTGGCTAAGTATACCACTTACTAACTTGTGGGAACTGTAACCCACAACGGTACCCTCGGGGAACTTGGAAATATCCTTAGAAGTGTATCCGTAGTCTATAACGAGGATGTAGCCCTCTATCTTTTGGGAGAGCTCTTTCAAAAACTCTATGCAGTCTATGCATACCTCAATCCTCCCTTCATGGGCTTCGTAATTCATCCTTCTCAGAAACTCCTTTATCTCATCCCTCAATCCCCTTATCCATACCTCCTTTCCATCTTCTACGTAGAGTTCGCTGTCTCCCCTTATAACGTGCACAGGAAAACAGTCGTAAAACTCGTTGGCTATGACACAACACTCTAGTTGCACGATCTTATCTATCCAGTGTACCTTGTCCAAAAAAGGGGAAAGTATTTTCCTCTGTAGCTCGATGAGAGTAGGACTAAATTCGTATATGTAGTAATTTACCCTTGAAAATAGGGATGGTTGGTTTTCTTTTAAGTAGTTTAGGATGTCGTAAGCCAGCGTGCCTTTGCCTGCGCCAAGTTCCAATATGTTGGGACTTCTTAGCCCTTTAAGGTAGGGAGCTAAAAAATGAGCTATTGTGTAGCCAAATATCCTATCTAGCTCAGGTGCGGTAAAAAAGTCCTGTCCCACAACCCTCTGGGTATAGTACTCCTTTACTTTGTTTGCCATATAATCGCGAAAGCTTATCATCCTGGAGGCCAGCTCATGCGCCTGCCACCTATGAGGTGAAGGTGTAAGTGAAATACTGATTGCCCCGCATCCCTTCCCACGTTAAAAACTAGCCTGTATCCCCTATTTAGATCTTCATCCGGCGCAAGCCCCAGATCCTCCGCTATCCTGCGAGCCACGTAAAACATGTGTCCTACTACGCATTCATCCTCGGGTTCTAAAGACTGTACCCCCACTATGTGCTTTATGGGGATTATGAGGATGTGGGTAGGTGCCACGGGATTGATATCATGAAAGGCATAAACAAGGTCATCCCTGTAGACACCCTTTGAAGGTATCTCTCCCCTTACTATTTTGCAGAAGATACAATCCTTTATGTCCATAGGTTAAATTTTAAGCTTTTTCCAAGAGCCTATCAAGGTAGACTGCTCCTCCAACCGCATCCACCTCTAAGCCAAAGTCCCTGTAGAGGTTATCGTACCTACCACCGCCCGCTATGGGATATCCAAAATCTTCGATGAATATCTCAAAGACCATTCCAGTGTAGTACTCCTGAGTCCTAACCTCAGAAAGGTCAAATACGTAATCTACTCCCTCCAAGTACTCGCTCATCTCTAATAGCTCTTCTAGCTCCTTTTCAACCTTAGGATACAGCTTTATACACTCCTGCAAAAACTCTCTTCTTCCCTGATTTCTCAAAAGAAAGCACAAGTCCGGATAGTCTTTTAGTGTGTAAAAGTCCTTATTTAAGAAGGCTTCAAATAATGTAGAGTGATCTTTGTGATCCTGCAGCAACTTTTTTACTATCCGCGCGTGACCTATGTTAACTACCATGTTCTCAAAGCCGCAGAACTTTAGGTATGTCCATATATCCCTTATCACCTGTGCATCCGATGCTCTATCGGAAAAGCCCAAAAGTTCTACACCTACCTGTTGCATCTCACCTTCTTGCATGGAAAACACGTTGCCCATGTAAAAGACTTTGCAAGGAAGCTTCAGATTCCTATAGGAAGATAAAAAGCGGGCAACGCTTATAGTCCAGTCGCTCCTGATACTCAGTGGATACCCTTCTGGGCATGTGCCTATAATGAAAGGTTTTAAGCTTAAGAAAGGCTCGTAGACTTCCAAAGTAGGCGTGGTTATGTACTGGTAATCCTTAAAGACTTCAAAGGCTTTCGTATAATACGATCTAAGTTTTTCAGAATCCCTTAGAGAGTAGAAGCGTTCTCTTTCTGGAAGTTTCATAAAAAAAGTATAACAAAAAGGGTTAAATGGCTAAACGATGTCAGTTCTTATTTTCCTTAATGCTGATAAGTTTGCCTGGAAACTCTCAACTATAAAGGATTATGCTTACTATGTATGAATATCTACTTGGCAAAACCCATACTGTCTATTACCTATAGAGACGAAGATGTACTGAGGGATTTTTTAAACAACCTAAAGGTTCAGAGAATGACGGAACCTAAGGCTTTTCCATCTATACAAAGCTACTATTCAAAGGAGATGGGAGAAAACCTGAAAAAGCTCTTTTTGTCCCTTCATGGTCTGATAGATGCTAGAAAGCTTGCAGACTTTAAGATCTGGGCGATGAAGAAGGAGGTGTTCTACGCAATAGAGGGGCGCAGGAGACTAAACATAGATCCAGGTTACGTTGATACCCATCATCTTGTCCTAGCTTCTTCAAAAAGGAGGGGTGGAAGGCTTCCTATAGGTAACGGTGTGTATGCGGAGATAGAATATCTATACCTTTATGGCGGTTTTAGACCTCTTTATTGGACTTACGCAGACTACAGAGAGAAAGAAACCGTTAAATTCTTTGAGCAGGTAAGGGATGATTACCTGAAGGAGCTAAAGGCTACAAAGCACTGGGATAAAACTGGGTTGGACCTCCTCTTTGAGGACTAACCTTATAAGGTCCTTTATGCTTGGGGAGTTGTCTGTAAAGTAAAGCTCCAAAAGGGAAGATCCTTCGTTTTTCACAAAGGGCTCTATGTCTTTTGCCACACACTCTGCAGAGTCCACAACCTTTACTCTTTCTCCCATGTAATCTTGGATGACCTTCTTTATGAGCGGATAATGAGTGCATCCCAGTATAAGAAGGTCTATGGGTTTTTCCTTTAGGTCTTTTAAGTAGTACTCCACTATGCTGTAAACGATGTCACCATCTGTTATACCCTCTTCTATAACTGGGACAAAAAGGGGACAGGCTTTAGCGTAAACCCTAATCCCATACCTTTCCAAAGCTGTCTGATAGGAGCCGCTCTCTATGGTTCCTTTTGTTCCTATGACACCGACGGACTTACTTTTAGAGTTTTTCACCGCAAACTTAACACCGGGCTCTACCACTCCCACCACAGGTATGCTCAGGTGCTCTCTAAGAGTGTCCAAGGCGTAAGAGCTTGCGGTGTTACAGGCTACAACAAGCAAGTCTATCTCTTGTCTTACCAAGAAATCAGCACACTCTAAGCTGTATCTCTTTACCGTTTCCTTGGACTTGTTTCCATAGGGCACCCTTGCGGTATCTCCCAAGTATACAAGGTCTACTTTGCCAAACCTCTCCCTGATTGCTCTTAAGACGGTGAGTCCTCCTACTCCAGAATCAAAGACACCAATTTTCATGAGATTTTCATCCTCGTTACGTATTATAATAACCTAGGTACTATCTCAAAGGAGGTTGTAACATGAAAAACTTGATGCTTGCTTTGGCTCTAATGGTAGGAGTAGCTGGTGTATCTTCTGCCAGTGAACAGCTGGCAAAGCAAAAGGGCTGTATGGCTTGCCACGATATGAAGGCTAAGAAAGTAGGACCTGCCTATGCGGACATAGCTAAAAAGTACGCTGGTAAGGCTGACGCCGTTGATTACTTAGCTGGAAAGATCAAGAAAGGTGGAGCTGGTGTATGGGGTCCTGTTCCTATGCCACCTCAAAACGTATCAGATGCGGAAGCAAAGCAGTTGGCTCAATGGATACTGTCAGTTAAGTGATTGAACCTACGGGGGCTTTGCCCCCTCATTCCTCTATAGGATTACATCTGTTGACGTTTCCAAAGCACTTGGGGCAGAGGTCAAAAAACACTAAAACTCCAAGGCCTCCCAACATCATGTTGACTTGGGTGATAACCAAGTTCTCCTGTCTTTGGGGAAGAACTTGATACTTCTGGAGCTGTAGCTTGCACGCAGTCTTACCTTCTTCATCCCCCAGTTTATGAAACTGAAAAACTAAGCGCTTAGTTCTCCTGCACTTCATCCACTTGGGTTCAAGGTCTAGTATGACAAACTCCAGTTTTACATCCTTAGATACAAGCTGTGCCTTTTCTAACATCCTTTCATACTTTTCCCTTTCCATCGCCTTCTCCCTCTTCTATCTCCTCAAGTAGTGCAGCCACCATTTCTTCTTCGCTGACTCTCTTTATGGGCTTTCCTTCTTTAAAGAGCCAAGCAAAGCCCCTGCCACACGCCAGACCTATATCCGCTTCTTTAGCCTCTCCTATGGCGTTTACCACACATCCCATTATGGCTACCTTTAGCGGCTTTTTCACATGCTTTAGCTTTTCCTCTACCTCCCTTACCACCTTTGGAAGGTCTACCTCTATCCTCCCACACGTAGGACAAGACACGATTTCTATTCCCCTCCTTCTCAATCCCAAAGCGTTGAGTATGCTGTAAGCTGTCTGCACTTCCACGACGGGGTCATCTGTTAGGGATACTCTAACTGTATCTCCTATACCGTGATATAGTAGTATCCCTATCCCCACCGAAGACTTGATTATCCCCTTCATTCCCATCCCAGCCTCTGTAATACCTATATGCAAGGGTACATCTGTCTCCTTTGCAAAGAGTATGTTAGCCTTTACATTTTCCAAGACGTCTGAACCTTTTATAGACACCTTGTAGTTGTAAAATCCCCAATTTTCAAACTTTTCACACCACCTTATTGCACTTTCAAAGAGCGCCTGAGCGCAAGGGTATCCATACCTTTCCAGAAGATCCTTTTCCAAGGATCCTGAGTTTACACCTATGCGTACGGCTACGCCTTTCTTTCTAGCCTCTTGCACTATATCCCTTACTATCTCCTCTTTCCCTATGTTTCCCGGGTTTATCCTTATCCCATGCACACCCTTTTCCATAGAGAGGAAGGCATAAGAGGGTGCAAAGTGTATGTCCGCTATCACGGGCATCGGTGAGCCCTTTACTATGTCAGGCAGGGCCTCTACGTCTTCTTGGTGGGGTACCGCCACCCTTATCAGCTCACAGCCTTCTTCGTAAAGCGCCTTTATTTGATTAAGCGTAGCCTCCACGTCGTGGGTCTTTGTAGAGGTCATAGACTGCACAACTATCGGTGCATCTCCACCTACCTTTACCCAACCTACCTTTATCTGCCTTGTTTTTCTTCTCTCTATCATGAAAGCTCTAACATCCTCTCTATGGGCTTTCTTGCTCTCTCTATGATGTCTTGGGGAAGCACTACCTCGTTTATCTCTTCTTTAAGCGTTTGGTAAACCTTTTGTAGAGTGATACCTTTCATGGTACAGCAGTAAACGGTTCCGCAGTAATTCATGGATTCTGGGAATATGTACTCCTTGTTAGGGTTTTTCTTTTCAAGTGTGTGTTTTAATCCCACCTCTGTTATGACTATGACTCTGTGAGCTTCGCATGTGGTAGCATAGTTCACTATCTGAGACGTAGAACCTACAAAGTCCGCAAGCTCTATAACCTTTGGGTGACACTCTGGATGGACCGCTACCTTTGCGTCTGGATACATCTCTTTTAACCTTTGAACCTCTCTGGCTGTGAACTCAAAGTGAGGTGGGCAAAACCCCTGCCATATGATAAACTCTTTGTCGGGCACGTGTTTTTTCACCCAATTGCCAAGCGCCTGATCGGGAAGGAATATTATTCTCTTGGCATCCAACCTTGAGACGATCTTTATAGCGTTGGCGGATGTTACGCATACGTCAGAAACAGCCTTTACATCCGCAGTTGTGTTTACGTAAGAAACGACAAGGGCATCGGGATACTTTTCCTTTAGTCTTATTACATCTTCAACCTTTACCATATCCGCCATGGGACAGCCAGATTCAGGATTGGGATGTAAGACCTTTTTGTCTGGGTTTAGAATCTTGGCCGTCTCACACATGAAACGAACACCACAAAAAACGATGATATCCGCATCTGTTTGCGAAGCCTTTCTAGAGAGTTCCAGAGAGTCTCCTATAAAGTCCGCTGTATCTTGAACCTCCTCCCTCTGGTAGTAATGGGCAAGTATGACCGCATTCTTTTCCTTCGAGAGCCTTCTTATCTCTTCTTGAAGCTTTCTGATTTCCTCTTGAGTTAGATCTTTGTCCTGCCTTAGCTCAAAGGTAAGCATGCTTTTATATGTTAGTCTCTTTTTTGTATGTTTCAATCTGATTTACGTTCTGTCTGTTGCTCCTAGAGATTGTAGCGCCTTCTTGATACCTCTTACTGCCTGTCTTATTCTGTGTTCGTTCTCCACGAGGGCAAACCTGACATAGCCCTCTCCGTACTCACCAAAGCCTATGCCGGGAGCTACAGCAACCTTTGCCTCCTTTAAAAGGAAGAGAGAAAACTCCAAAGAGTTCATGTTTACACCTTCGGGCAGTCTAGCCCATACGAACATTGTACCCTTTGGTTTCTCCACGTGCCAACCTATGCGGTTAAGACCCTCTACGAGCACATCCCTTCTCTTTTGGTAGACTAGACAGTTTTTCTCCACCATCTCTTCGTAATCACCCTCCAAGGCTATTATGGACGCCACCTGTATGGGAGTGAACACACCGTAGTCTAAGTAGCTCTTTAAATGCACAAGGTTTTTTACAAGCACCTCGTTTCCCACAACAAAGGCGATACGCCACCCTGCCATTGAAAAGCCCTTGGACATGGAGTATATCTCTACCGCTACGTCCTTGGCACCCTTAACCTGCAGTATGGAAGGTGGTTTGTAACCATCGAACCCTAAGTCAGCGTAGGCAAAGTCGTGTATAAGCCATATACCCTCTTCCTTTGCTATCCTCACCATTTCTTCAAAGAAATCAAGGCTCACGCAGAGGGTAGTGGGATTGTGTGGAAAGCTCAAAACCGCAGCCTTTGGCTTTTTAAATGTAGATTTGATCGTGTTATAAACACGCCTTATGAATCCCTCTTCTCCTTCCTCTGGGACGATTGGTACAGATATGGCATCACCGCCCACGATTATGGGAGCGTAGTAATGTATTGGGTACGTAGGATTGGAAACTATGATGGAATCCCCAGGTTCCAACATAGCAAGCATAAGATGGGAGTACCCCTCCTTTGCCCCTATGGTCATGGTTACCTCCCTTTCTGGGTCCAGTTGGACCCCATACCGACTTTCGTAGAAGCTACATATGGCCTTTCTCAACCGAGGGATACCTCTGGATGCAGAGTAGCCGTGCACGTTGTCCCTTTGGGCTACTTCACATAACTTGTCTACAATCTTTTTATTGGGTGGAAGGTCTGGATTTCCCATACCTAAGTCCACTATGTCCTCCCCTTCTCGTCTCATCTTGTACTTGAGCTCGTTTACCATGGCAAAGACGTACTTAGGAAGCTTGCTTACTCTCGGAAACATCCAATTTTCACTCATTTTCTCTTTCCTCTTCCTTCTCCTTGCAAACTATGCACATTGTAGTCACAGGTCTTGCCTTTAGCCTTTCAAAGGGGATAAGGGCACCACACACTTCGCATACACCAAAGGTGCCCGTTTCCATCCTCATTAAAGCGTAGTCTATCTTGTGTAAGAGCTTTAACTCCCTTGTTTTTATCCTCTGAAGCTGTAAGTATCTTCCCGTTTCTATGTTTGCCCTGTCTATTTCATCTCCACCTTCAAACGCCACGTTAGACGTGTCCATTATTTGCTCTGTGGCGTTTTCTATTATCTTCCTCCTAAGTTCCATTAAGTCCCTCTTGAGCTCCTCTATCTGCTGTGGCGTTAAATGATGCATAATCTAAAAAGTATAAACCCAAACATCTCTAAAATCACGCTGTTTGGTGCTGGGGCGTTTGTATCCTGCTACTGTTTTTCAGTATATGCAGGATCACCGTAGCTAACTTAAAAGCGTACTCTCTATTGGTTTTTAGTTGAGAGTTTCATGGACATTTATCCACAAACTCCCTTTGCAGTGAACGGGGACTGTAGGCTCCCGCTGACTGTAATACTTCTACGTGAGCATTACAATAAACAGGCTATTTCCGTTTGTGACCCTGGAATCGCGCCAGATAAACAAAAGCTCATTTAAATCACAATAAAAGTTTTATAATCTTGTCAACTGCTTAACACCTCAAAAATCGTTTTACCTATAAAGGCTGGGTTTTCTATAACGTACGCACCTGCTTCCTTGAGAGCCTGTATCTTGGCCTGAGCAGTACCTTTTCCACCCATTATTATAGCTCCTGCATGTCCCATACGTCTGCCCGGTGGAGCAGTTATACCTGCTATGTACGCAAATACTGGCTTTTTAACGTACTGCTTTATGTACTCCGCAGCCTCTTCTTCCGCCGTTCCCCCTATCTCTCCAATCATGAGTATTGCTTGAGTTTCTGGATCTTGATTAAAAAGCTCTATAACATCCTTATGAGAAAGACCGTGAACTGGGTCCCCACCTATACCGACAGCGGTAGACTGTCCCAAGCCATACCTTGTAAGCTGATAGGACGCTTCATAGGTAAGCGTTCCACTTCTTGACACTATTCCAATGCTTCCCTTTTTGAATATATGACCGGGCATTATACCTACCTTTGCTTCTTCGGGAGTTATAACTCCAGGACAGTTAGGACCAATAAGCTTTGCGTTGGGATAGTTGTTCTTCATGTAGTGTTTGACCATCATCATATCCCTTACTGGTATACCTTCCGTTATGCATACGATAAGCTCTATACCTGCATCTAGGGCTTCCACTATGGCATCACCGGCAAAAGCGGGTGGCACAAATATCAACGAACAGTTGGCACCTGTGTTTTTTACCGCATCTTCTACAGTGTCAAACACAGGTACACCTTCTACTTCTAGTCCTCCCTTGCCAGGCGTGACGCCAGCTACCACCTGTGTTCCATAAGCCTTACACTGAGTAGCATGAAAAGAGCCTTCTTTACCTGTTATACCTTGAACCACTACTTTTGTGTTTTTATTCACCAATATAGCCATTTTTCACCTCCTGTTTGCTAACTCTACAGCCTTTTTGGCACCATCCCACATATCTTCGGCGGTTATAAAGTTAAGCCCAGAACCTGCTAGGATCTTTCTGCCTTCCTCTACGTTTGTACCTTCCATCCTAACTACCACGGGCACTTTAATGTCTACCATCTTGGCAGCCTCTATCAATCCATTGGCTAATCTGTCACATCTAAGGATACCACCGAAGATATTTACAAAAACCGCTTTCACTTTTTCATCGGCCATGAGTATCCTGAAGGCGTTGGCTATCTGCTCCACGCTAGCACCACCTCCTACGTCCAAAAAGTTGGCAGGTTCACCACCTGCGAGTTTTATGATATCCATCGTGGTCATGGCAAGACCTGCACCGTTTACCATACAGCCTATGTTCCCATCTAGCTTTATGTAGTTTAGGTTGTACTTTTTGGCTTCCACTTCCAATGGGTCAAGCTGTGATAAATCTTCAAGCTCCTCTATATCTCTATGTCTTATAAGAGCATTGTCATCTATTTCCACTTTAGCATCCAAAAGCACCAGCTTACCATTTTTATCTAACACCAGTGGATTTATCTCCACCAAGGATGCATCAAGGTCTAGATAAGCTCTATAAAGGTTCATAGCTATTTTGGAAAACTCGATAGGAGGAAGCCCCAGTTTAAAGGCTAGCTTTCTTGCATGAGAGGGCATAAGCCCAAGGGCTGGATCTATATGCATCATGATTATAGCTTCTGGCTTTTCTTTAGCTATCTCCTCTATCTCCATTCCACCCTCCGCAGAAGCCATAATCACAGGCTTTGATTTGGCTCTGTCCAAAGTGATACTAAGGTAAAACTCCTTCTCTATGGCGGTTGCCTTCTCTATCCACACTCTGCTCACAGGTTTACCGTCTGGACACTGGAAGGTTTTTAGAACCTTTCCTAGCATACCCCTTACCGCCTCTTCCAACTCTTGCATACTTTTAACAAGCTTCACACCACCAGCCTTTCCCCTACCGCCACAGTGGACCTGGGCCTTGACGACTAAAGGAAAATCCCCAAGCTCCTCCGCAACGTTAAGCGCTTCTTCCAGACTAAAGGCTACTTTACCTTCGGGCACAGGCAGACTGTATTTAGACAAAAGCTCTTTAGCTTGGTGTTCGTGTAATTTCATTTTTTTTCCTCCAAGGAAGATGTGATCCAAATTATTATAGCATTTATCATAGATTTTTGGTAATTTGTTGCCTAAATAAGCATCCGAGGGATTATCTGTAAGCAGGTTTTGCTAAAAAGGACAAGCGGAATCTTCGCACCGTCTTCTTGTGGTTTGTACAACAAAGCCCTCTAAGATTGCCAAACCGTTGCGTACTCATTGTATTTAACAAAAAGGCAAAAATCCTGCTTGACAGGGGTTGCTGGTAAAGAGTATGATTTTTGTTATAAAAACTGTGGAGGTCTTGCAATGAAAAAACTGCTGTTAGCCTTTGGTTTATGCGGGGTCCTCTGTAAGCCCGTGGTTAACAGCTCACCTCTCGGTATTGGCGGCCCTACAGAAGACCCCTTTCCCATTCCCCAAAGCAAGGATATACCAGTAGAGTTGGAAGAAAACCTCGATAAGAAAAAGGTGGAAGAAATAATAACTGTAGAGACATCAAAAGAAGAAGCACTAAGGGAACTTCTCAATGTTAAAACTGTAGAGATGGTAAAACCCGACATTTGGCCTGTCGTTGGTATAGTGACCTCTGATTACGGCTGGAGAACCTTTAGAGGTAGGAAGGAATTTCATACAGGAATAGACATATCCGCTCCATTTGGTACACCCGTTAGTTCCACATCTGATGGTAAGATTATATACGTGGGCTGGCTTAGTGGTTATGGTAAGACCGTTATAGTTTATCACGGTTATGGTTTTGTTACTCTATATGGGCACCTCAACGATTACTATGTGAATTATGGCGATAAAGTCGTAAAGGGGCAGATAATAGGAAGCGTGGGAACTACAGGAAGGACATCAGGTCCGCACCTTCACTACGAAGTTATAAAGTACGGAAGCAGGCAAAATCCCATGGCATACCTTCCCTAAAGCAGGCCTCTTCTTTTTAGTGCATCTTCGTATATTTTCTTGTAGAGGTGATTCCACTCTGGAGTGCCTTCTACTATCCTTCTTGAGTAGGACTTTATTCTTTCTCTCACCTCTTTATCTATCTCCTCTTCTTCCTTCACCGCATCCATCAGTATCTGCCTTATCCTGTTCCTTATACGGTGTATCTCCTCGTATATTTCTACATCAGGATCCTCCATTATGAGGTCTCTTATCATCCCAGCTATCTGATTCATCCTCTCCCTTCTGGATGTATGGATGTTCTTTTCTTCTGCAAGTTTTGACCTTACTGCCCTAAAAGCGGTTCTGAAATCCAAGCTTGTCTCTTCCAGAAGGTCAAGCTTAGACCTCAATATTTCCTTTGCCTCTTCATCTAAGAGACGCTCTTCTTCCTCCGCTTTCTTGAATACACCTATGAGCTTTTTTCTGAAGGTGTGTATATCTTCCACTTCTATGATCCTTTCTTGGGTAAGCTCGTTTATAATCCTGTCTACTACCCTCTCTATAAGCTTCTCAGGCAATCTCATTTATATCCTCCTAAAACTTTCTTATTATATCATAGACTCTATAACATGATTAACCTCATCGGTATAACCTCCTGTTTTTGTATTTATAATCAAAGGTTTTTCCACATTAACTAAACTTTTAGCATTTTTTATGCAAACTATTCTTACTAATTTTGCATTTTTATCCTCTTTTGGATAAAAAAATCTCATATAAGCTATCGAAATATTATGGTTTGATATGTATCTACAAACTTCATACAGTCTGGTGGATGGGATCAAAATGTTTAGATAACCACCATCTCTTAATGCGTATACTCCAGCGTTTATAAAATCATTAAGCCCGGTGTCATTTTCAAAATGGTAAGGGTTGTCCACATTTTGCTCTCTATAAAAAGGTGGGTTCGCTACAACACAGTCAAAAGAGGATTTTTTTATTAAGCTTTTATACTCTTTTAGATCACCTTCTATGATGTGTATTTTATCGTTGAGGCGGTTCAATTCTATGTTGTACTTTAGGAGCTTAAGCATTGTAGAATCTCTTTCCAATGCCCAAACCTTAGAGTGGTACTTAAGAGCTATAAGAATGGAAAGGGTACCAAAACCCGCACCTAAATCTAACACCTCGCTAGATCTTTTTATCCCTTTTAAATTGTCAACAAACAGCAGTTCTATTACAGATAACCTGTGCTTTTTGGGTTGCTTAAAGCTTACCTTGCCCCTAAAAAAGGAGAATTCTTTACACTCTTCCAAACCTCTCCACTATCTCAAGAAGCGTACGGGCTCTCTCTTTGGCTTTCTCGAGCTCCTGTATCTCTTCTAAGG
>OFGS01000241.1_pt1 | contig 12482 bp, 13 predicted proteins | sample 1521851 | NCBI WGS metagenome assembly OFGS01 (sample SAMEA3142070, study PRJEB24117) | hot springs metagenome
AGGTAATAACTGGTAAATTATAATTTACAAAAAACCATATGGAATTTTATTTGACCGATTAAAATATACTGAAAAGCTTATATTCTAACCAGAGGGGGAATTTACACAAAAATTTGGACTTGACCCTCAATAAAGTAAAATTGATAAAATTATCACCAGCTCTAATAATTAATATACATTCTCTTCCTAAAATCTTCAATAGATTTTTTATTTCAACAAAATTTTACTTCTTATAACGCGTCAAAATCAGAAATAAAAAAGGATTAGGACCTTTCAAAAATGCTCAACCCTCTCTCAATATACCTCTCTTAAAACTTTTCCTTGAATATATCGCGTATAAACCTCATTTCTATCCAGTTGTTCTTGGGTAAAACCGAAATACAAAGCAAATGTATTAAGTTTATTTTTTTCTTGTGTGTCAAGATTGCCATCATTGAGAAAATGCAAAACTGACTCTTTCCTTATCCACCTGCCGTTGTTTGTAAATTCCTGTCTTACAATGTAATTAGCGTAATTGTATAAGTTTTTTGCTGCAAAGCATATTTCATCACAATAATTCCACAATTCATGATTTCTATTTATCTGTATTCTCTCCACTCTCTTGACTATTATCTTCAAACACCTCGCTTTCTAATTTTGCTTTCATATTTGTATCAACCACAAAGTGAAGTAAACATATTTTATTAAAAAACTTTAATATGTTAAATACATTTATTATTTTCTAGCACCATATGACCATAGTTTTGCCTGATTGGATTATAAAATTTTTCTTTTCTTTTATAAATTACTTGCGTCCAATACTCGTCAAACTCATTTCCATAAATCGCCTTGCATCCATTTCTTAAAATCAGCTCTAAACCCATTTGTGAAGTTAAAATGAATTTTATCATATTGCCTGTTCTTATAAAGATACTCTGAATAGAGCCTTATGACAGCATCTGCACACTGCTGCAGATCTCTTGTGCCAACATCTATGTCAATTACTGCAACATATACGTCGTTTGGTTTTTCTTCACCATTATAGTACCTCACTTTTGTGCCATGGGGCTTGAGTGGTAGATTCCTCAAGTATTCAGCAAAAGATCCTCTTGGAACTTCAACTCTTTCATACCCTTTTGGTACTTTTATTCTTTCGCCTATCGTTTTGCCATGGCTATTTATGAGACTTTCTTTGTAACTTTGTTCTGGTGTATTTGGCAGGGAAGAAATACCATTCTTCTTTTCTAACTTTGGTTTTTCTGCAATTTCAGTTTTTTTATTCAATTGGGATTGTTCAGATGTGCATCCAACCATTAAAGCAAAAATAAGGACAGCTGCTGCCACTAACTGCATTATTTTCCTTAGCATTGGCATTGAATCAGCTCCTCATTTAAACAGCTTTTTCAAAAGAGTAAATATGCTAAAAGTTGTTTTATTGTATATTTTGTTGTACACGTACTTCTTGGGATTAGTCACCCAGCCATAACCACGTGGTGCTTTTAAACCCAAACTGTGCCTGATAAATCTTTTAACACTCGTCCTGGCAGCTATGCTTTTCCTTATACTTGGTTTTCTCATGCCAAATTTCATTTTTAGTTACCCCCCTCGAATATTTATAACAATAACATTTTATAACAAAAAATCCTTCAAATCAACAACAATAGTTTTGCATTTCAGAAATTAAGAAAAAGAGCAAATAATAATTTTCAGAAGAAAAAGCCTAAATTAGACGGCAAATGTCCAAAAAAATCAAAAAATTTTAAAAAATTTGACTTTTTCTGACCTTGACAAAGTATTAATTTGTAATAATATTTAATATTGGAAGGTTGTATGGTCCTCCTTTAAGAAAGAAAGGAGGTGCAATAAAGTGGCAGCAAAAGAGACCACAGCTCAGAAAACTCAAGACACAGCAGCTCCAAAAACTCAAGAGACAACTATTCTTCAAGATGCTGTGAAGCTCAAAGACCTATCTAAAGCTGCACCTGAACTTTTTGGTGTAAAGACAGGAGTTGAAGGGATAGACAAGCTATTTTACAAGCTTGAGTTTTCAAAAGAGCAGGGAAAACCTGTGATAAAACCACTCGGTGGGATTCCTGCGTACTCGGTCATAAACGTAAGTGGTGTTGCAGATACAGGTAAAAGCCTTTTTGCTGAACAGTTTGCTGTTGTGCAGGCAAATGAAGGAAATAATGTCCTGTATGTTACTGTTGAGACACCTGCTGAGTTTTTGTACTCATCATTATTATTTCGTGCAAATGCAATGAACATTGACAAATCTAAAGTGGAAGAAAACATCTATATACTTGACGCGACAAGAGATTTTAACATCCGTGGAAATACAAACAATTTTATAAAGACTATTGATAATGCCGCATCAAATTTTAACATAAAAAATGTTGTCATTGACTCTATCACTGGCCTTTTTGAGTCTAAAGAAATCTACGCACGAGAAATTGTAAGGACAATTTATAACTTTTTGAAGTCAAAAAAACTTACCACTCTTATGATTTCACAAAAAAGAAGTGGGCAAGAACACCTGTCCGCTGAGGCTGCAGGTGGATATGCTGTGAGCCACATTGTAGATGGTACAATTGTATTTTCAAAACAGGTTATCATGAACAAGTTTGACAGCTCTACTTTCAAAAAACCAATTGGTGAGGTTATTCGTCTTTTGAGAGTTGATGGGTGTAGAATGTGCGGTCACGACTCAAAAACATATGTGTTTGAAATAGACCAAACAGGGCTTATTAAAGTGCTGTACCCTCTTTCTACTCTCACCAACCAAAACTCTGGTGAAAAGGAATGAGATAAAAAACTGGTAAAACAAGGGAGGTGCAAGCCATGAAAAGGATTGAACTTTTAAAACAAGACATGGACAAGGTGATAAAAGAAATATTTATGATTGCTATAGACATCTTAGGTGGACCTAAAAAGCTTGTTGAGTACAAGAGGCTTACATGGCTTGCATCATTGATGGAAGCAATATTTGTGATTTATCTTCATAACGAAGAGAACCAATCAGCAGATGAAATTGCTGAGTTTTTAGGAATCAGCAGTCAAACAGCAAAGGCAATCTTGCAAAGCAAACCTGAATATGCAAAGATCAAGTTAGAAAGTGGCGAAAGCAGCGAAAAAACCCATATTGCAGGCGGTATAGCAAAGATTGCATACAAAAAATGGAAAGAAGAAAATGAAAAAGGCTCTATGTCGCATCAAGAGGCATAGAGCCAAAATTTTATATCCCGACATCAAACAAATCAGTAGACAAATATCTCTCTCCTGTGTCTGGAAGAAGAACAACAATCATCTTCTTTTTGTTTTCTTGCTTTTTTGCAACCTCTAAAGCACCATAGAGTGCTGCACCAGATGATATCCCAACCAAGATGCCTTCTTCTCTTGCCAAATACCTTGACATCTCATATGCATCTTCGGCTTTTACCTTGATTATTTGGTCATATATTTTTGTATTTAATACCTTTGGCACAAACCCTGCACCAATTCCCTGTATCTTGTGAGGACGAGGCTTTTCCCCTGACAAAACCGCAGAGTCAAAAGGTTCAACTGCAACAACCTTAACAGACGGCTTTTTCTCTTTCAAAACCTCACCAACTCCTGTGATTGTTCCACCTGTACCAACCCCAGCAACAAATATGTCAACATTACCATTTGTATCATTCCAAATCTCAAGTGCGGTTGTTTTTCTGTGAATTTCAGGGTTTGAAAGGTTTTCAAACTGCTGTGGCATAAATGCATTAGGAGTTGAATTATAAATCTCAAAAGCCTTTTCAATCGCACCTTTCATACCCTTTTCACCAGGTGTCAGAACAATTTCTGCTCCATATGCACGCAACAATTTTCTTCGCTCTATAGTCATTGTTTCTGGCATTGTCAGTATTAACTTATACCCTTTTACAGCGCACACCATGGCAAGAGCAATACCTGTATTGCCGCTTGTTGGCTCAATTATAACTGTGTCTTTGTTTATCAAGCCCCTCTTTTCAGCATCCTCAATCATAGCAAGACCAATTCTATCCTTTACACTTCCACCGGGATTAAAATATTCTATCTTTGCAACTATTTCTGCATCATACTCTTTTGAAAGTTTATTCAATCTTACAAGTGGTGTTTTGCCAATAAGTTCTGTGATATTATTATAAATCATAAATATACCCCCAATTCCAGTCGAAATAGTATGTTTTTATTTTATTATAATCTTTTTTTATCCTTGCAGTCAAAAAAAAAATTAAAGAAAAGATCTTACTGATTGTGAATTTTAGAAAGCTCTTCTCTTATTATTTCTCTTATTCTCTCTTCTGAAATAACTTCTGACTTTGTTGCAAGGTTCATCTTGTTTAAAATATTTTCAACCTGTTTTGCAATATAGTCGTTGAGCTCCTTTTTTTGCTCTTCGCCCTTCTCCATAATCTTATTTACCATTTCCTGTACTTCATTTTTACTAATCTCACCTTTTTCGGCAAGTTCATTGACGAATTTTTCTACCTTTTCTTTTGAGATGGCAAAAACTCCAAGCCCAATGTTGATAATCTTTTCTAATAATTCTTTCATTATCTTACACCTCCATAAATATTATTTTTCTTTCCTTATAATCATAACAAGCATAATGATAATAAGAACAATCAATATTAATATACCCAATCTTAAAGCCCATAAATACCATGCTGATAAAATTGTTTTATACAAGGCTGGAGAAAGTAAACCTCCAACCGTCATACCTGCAATTATTATACTAACTGAAAGAAGAATAACCGAAAGTGAAACCTTGTTTGCAAGTCTTTCCATCTGGTGCAGAATCTTATCTATGTTTTTAATCTCGATATTAACTGTAAGTTCGTCCTCTTCGAGCTTTTCTAATATTGTCTCTGTCTTTTTGGGCAAAAACTCAAGTAAACTGAAGTAAGATGACAAGATGTTAAACAAATTAGCAATGCTGAGTTTGGAAAGCCTATTTTTGAACACAAGCCTGTTTACATAGGGCAAAATGGCCTCCAAAATATTTAAATCAACTTTCAAAAGAGCAATGTCATTCTCAAGAAGGCTGAGCGTCCTGCCAAACAAAACAAACTGCTGCGGAATTTTTAGCTTGTACTTAAACGTAAGCTTAAAAACATCATTGAACACATCTGCTACCTTAATAGAACTGATGGGCTGGTTTATATAGTGATTAACAATACTTTCAATATCATTGTAAAATTTGTTGGCATCAATGCCTTTTTGAATTATTCCAAGTTCTTTGAAAGCCTTTAATGTCCTTTTTTTGTCGTTAAGAACTATTCCCAAAAGCAAGTTAGAAAGATTTTCCCTGTCTTGTTTGGTAAGATAGCCCATCATTCCAAAGTCTACAAAGGCAATCTCGTGATTATCTGTAATTAAAATATTGCCTGGATGAGGGTCTGCATGAAATGTCCCAAGCTCAAATATCTGCGAAAGATACAGATTTACAAGTTTTTTGCCAAGCTTCACCCTCTCTATCAACGGAATTTTTTCAATTTCTATAGTGCCTAAGGTGCTTGCATCAACAAAACTTGTAACAAGAACCTCTTCAGAGCAAAGCTCATCATACACATCAGGAATAATAACTTCTTTTGTTGAAAGAGCTTTCCTGAGCTTTTTTATATTGTTTTGTTCAAACCTGAAATCTATCTCTTTTAAAAGCACATTTGCAACTTCGTTTACTATATCAGAAAAACTGACAATATTTTTCACTGGTGAGTACTTGTCCAGAATTGAACTAATTCTTTTTAATATCTCTATATCAGTTTTAACTTCATTATCAACATTAGGTCTTCTTATTTTCACAGCCACCTTTTTGCCATCTATATAACCTATGTGGACCTGGCCAATTGAAGCTGTTGCAATTGGCTCTTTTTCTATATATTCAAACTTATCAAAGATGCCATTTCGGACCAAAATACTTTTTGCCTCATCAAAAGAAAATGATTTTACGTTTTCCTGAAGATTTTTAAGCTCTGCTATAATGTCTTCTGGCACAAGGTCAGGTCTGTTAGCAAGAAGCTGACCCATCTTTATAAATGTTGTTCCAAGTTCCTCTAAAGCACTTTTGAGCCTCTGACCCCTGTTTGCCTTGTTATCAGAAAACCTTTTAAATTTTACAAGTGGTGTGCTGCTAAAGATATAGCCAAATCCGTGTTTTACAAAGACATTTATTATAGTCTTAAGCCTGTTTATCCTTTTTCTTTTTGTGTTTGACAAACAAACTCACTCCATTAAAATCTTTTCTACTTCCTCGCGGGATGAAGCTTTTACTAACTTTTCAAAATCCTCTTCGTTCAAAATCTTAACACCAAGCTGCTGAGCTTTTGTAAATTTGCTACCAGGGTCCTGACCTACAATCACAGCTGTTGTCTTTTTAGATACACTTTCTGTCACTTTTGCCCCAAGACTTTCTAAAATCTCTTTTGCCTCATTTCTGCTATACTTTGACAGTGCCCCTGTCAAAACAAATGTGTAGCCTTTTAAAATATCCGATTTTGCTTTCTTTTCAGAAACTGTATTGACACCAGCTGCTTTTAATCTTTCTATTAGGTGTCTTGTCTGCTCCTGCCTGAAAAATGTCACAACGCTTTTAGCCATCTTTTCACCAAAGTCAGGAAGACTTAGAAGCTGATCTTCTGTTATAGTAAAAAGGTCATCTATAGACGATATATGCTCAGCAAGAGTTTTTGCAGCTTTTTGCCCAATGTGCCTGATACCAAGCGCGTATATGAGCCTGTCTAATGGTCTGTTTTTAGATGCCTGTATAGCTTTCAACAAATTATTTGTCGACTTTACACCAAAACGCTCTAAATTTACCAAGTCTTCAAACTTCAAATAGTAAATATCTGCAGGAGTCTTTATAAGACCTCTTTCAAACAAGGTTTTTACAACCATTTCGCCCATGCCGGCGATGTCCATCGCATCGCGCGAAACAAAGTGCAAAATTAACCTGTAACTTTTAGCAGGGCATTCAACACCTGTGCACCTGTAAGCAACCTCATCTTCAAATTTTATAACATCTGCTCCGCAAACAGGACATTTTTTAGGCATCTCAAAAATTCTTTCTTGCCCCGTTCGTTTTGAAAACACAACTTCAACAACCTCAGGAATAATCTCTGCAGCTTTCTGCACTATCACAGTGTCGCCAATTCTAATGTCTTTTTGCCTTATATAGTCCATGTTATGAAGAGTTGCTCTTGAAACAACAGAACCTGAAATTCTAACAGGCTCTAAAATTGCTGTTGGTGTAAGAATACCTGTTCGCCCTACATTGACCTCAATATCCAAAAGCTTTGTCTCCTTTTTTTCAGGCGGGAATTTATAAGCAACAGCCCATCTTGGCGACTTTGCAGTCGCACCCGCAACATCTCTCAGTCTTAGCTGGTTCAGCTTTACAACAGCACCGTCTATCTCAAAAGGAAGCAAGTCCCTTTTTTCTTCAATCTTCTTTATAGCTTCAAATGCTTCTTTAATATCCCTGCAAACAACATAGTCAGGTGAAACTTTAAAACCAAGATGCTTTAAAAACTCAAGCGCCTCTGCATGTGTTTCAATCTCTTTTTCACACCACTGAACATTGAAAACAAATATATCAAGCTTTCTTTGGGCTGTTATTCTTGGGTCAAGCTGACGAAGCGACCCCGCCGCTGCATTTCGCGGATTTGCAAAAAGAGGCTCTTCATTCTCTTCCCTTTCCTGGTTGAGCTTTATAAACTCATCCTTTGGCATGAACACCTCGCCGCGCACAACTATTGAGATGTCTTCTTTGAGCCTTAGCGGAATAGACCTTATAGTCTTTAAGTTTTCTGTCACATCCTCGCCTATATTCCCATCCCCACGGGTTGCACCTCGGACAAAAAGACCATTTTCATACTCAAGCGCAACAGAAAGCCCGTCAATCTTGTACTCAACGACATAGTCAAAATTAGATGTACCAAGAAGTTCCTTTAGTCTTCTGTCAAAATCGTAAAGTTCCCCTTCATTGAATACGTTTGAAAGTGAAAGAAGTGGCACACGATGTACAACCTCTTTAAAGCCCTCTTTTACCTTTCCACCAACCCTTTGAGTAGGAGAATCTGGAAATACATATTCAGGATATTGCTTTTCAAGCTCAACAAGCTCACGATATAACATATCATATTCATAGTCGCTGATCTCTGGATTATCTTCAACATAGTATTTATAATCATGATAATTGATAAGATCAACAAGCTCTCTTATTCTCTTTTTTATAAACTCGCTCATGCGCCTTTTTCACCCTCTTTGTTTACAATTTTAAAATTTAGGTTTAGTAAATGTTTGTAAAGCTGGTATTGATTTTGGATTTATATATTTTCAGATCATCTTTTTTCTTAAACTCTTCAAAAAGGCTGTAAACTATATCCACAAACACTTTTTCACTCTCATAATGTCCAAGTTCTATTACGCTCATGGATAGCGACTTTGCCAACAAAATCCCGTGGTGACCAACTTCCCCTGTGATAAGACAGTCTGCACCTTTGAAATATGCATCCTTTATAAGATCCTTACCAAAACCACTGACAATGGCTATCTTCTTAAAAGTATCTTTTTGAATGTTTGCTTTTACAAAGTCAAGTCCAAGTTTTTGTTTTAGCTCTAAAATAAGTTCTCTTGCCAAAACCTCTCTTTCACCAACAACTCCTAAACTTTCATATGATATTTCATTTTCAAGCCGGTATATATCATATGCAACCTCTTCATAAGGATGAGCTTTTAACATCGCTCTTATCACATTTTTAAGCTTCTCTTCAGGTACTATGCTCTCAAGTCTCACCTCTTTAACCTTTTCAAGCTTACCTACCTCTCCCAAAAAAGGGTTTGCACCTTCTTGAGGTTTAAAACTTCCTTCACCTTCTGTGGCAAAAAAGCAGTGGCTGTATTTTCCAACAAAGCCCGCACCTTCATTTGCCATTGCCTCTAACACATTTTGAACATAGTCTACCGGCACATACACCACAACTTTAAAATACCCATTTTTTTGTTTGATGCTCAATCCCTCAATGTTTTTAAGACCTATGAGATTGGCAAGCCAGTGGTTTATACCGTATTTCGAGACATCTGCACTGGTGTGAGCAGAGTATATATTTATGCCGTTTTTGATAGCATCTATGATAATCCTTCCTTCTGGTATGTCATCTTTTATGCTTTTGATTCCCTGAAAAATAAGGGGATGATGGGAAATTATAAGCTTTGCTCCAAGCTCTAATGCTTCTTTTATAACCTCTTCTGTTATATCAACACAGATTAAAACCGAATCTAATTTGTCTGAATAACTTCCAACCTGAAGACCACAGTTGTCCCATTCATATGAGAGCTTTTTGGGAAAATAGGTCTCTATAAACGAAATTATCTCCTGAACACTTACCACTTTTTCAATTCCTCCTCAATCATAATTAAAACCTTTTCTTCATATGAGGTATCTAAAAAGCTCTTCTTTTTCATCCCTATGATTTTCTTCATCTTTTCTTTCATTTTCAAAAGAAATTCGTAAGCTTCTTCTGTTCTGTCAAGAATGTGTCTTCCAATATAAATATCTTTATCCGAAAAAGATATTTTTTCCTGCAAGTAGCTGGATTTTATAATAACATAAAACCTGTTTTTGTCTTTTACAACTTTTTCATTTAATATATCAAACCCATTTTCAAAAAGCCATTTTCTTAAAAGCTCAATATCTTTCATTGGCTGCAATATCAAGGTGGTATTAGATATTCTGTCCTTTGCCCTGGATAAAATACTACATATGTTTTCTGCTCCCATCCCTGCAATAACAGCTTCATCAACACTGCCCTCAATTGGGTCAAATCCGTTGCCAAGTAAAAACTCTATTTTATCATCCACATTTTCTTTTTTAGAAAGCTCTTTTGCTTTCAAAAGAGGCTGAAGATTGATGTCAACTGCAAAGACTCTATTTGCAATTTTTCTTTTGATAGCTTCTACCGCAACATACCCGTGGTCGCATCCTATATCAGCAAGAGTATTGCACTTATCTAAAAGATTTATGATTTCCTCAATTCGCTTTGAAATCACTTATACTTGTTCTCCCCAAAATCTATCTTTTCTTTCTAATAACAATTATAATTTTTGTCAATAATAATATCAAACACTTTACTTAGCAGGAATAAAAGAAATGAAAAAGCCAAGTGATATTGAAAGAATAACAGAAACATTCCAAAACTATTTGAATCTTAGCAAGGAAGATAATCAAAGCAATCTCAAAACAACCATAGAAAATCAAAATACACCAATTTTTAAAAAATTAGAAGAAAAAAAGAGGTTGTGAGAAACTTACACAACCTCTTTGTTCTTTTCTTCACTTTTAACAAGCTCTTCAATGAAAAGCCTTGCTAAGAGGTAGCAAATGGTAGACTCTGCACCCTGGTTCTGGTTAATGCCATCCTCTTCTATACCGTCTCTACATCCTCCTGTTTTTTCATCATACAGAGGTTTTCTGTGAATATTTTCACCCAAAAACCACCTGAAAGCTTTGAGAGCTTTTTCTTTGTATTCTTTTTCTTCAGTGATTTTATAAGCCTCAGTATAGGCAATCACACAGTCACATGCATCAATTGGTTGTTCATCAAAATAAGGACGTTCTTTCCCTTTTTCATACCATCCTCTGTTCCCTATAACTCTCAAAAAGCCATTTTCAAATAAAATACCAGACAAGAAATCAAGAGCTTCTTTTGCAACCTTTAAATACTTTTCTTTTTCTGTAACAGCAAAAGCTCTAAACAAAGCATAGGGAATTATCGCATTGGCATATGTGAGCTTGTCTGAAAACCATTTCCAGTTTTCATCTGAGTGTTTGTGGTAAAAGTTTAAAAGTTTTTCAGAAAAAGCTTCTAAGTACATTTTTGCTTCACTTGAAAACTCTTTTATGTCGTGCAGTATTGAAAGTGCAATCACTGAATATGCAATGCTAATTGGATAGGTGAGATGCAAAACATTTCTGAGCGAGCGTTTTAACATCACATACGCAAGCTCTTTAATAGAGCTATCAAGTATCTCAGAGCTGTAAACATACGAAAGAGCAATCAAAGACCTTGCAAAACAGTCTTCTGTGCCTTTCTCGTCCAGAAACACCCTTGAATAATTCATAAAGTTTCTGAAAAAGCCATCCTCAGTGTAAGCATTGTATAAAAACGCCATGTATCTGTAAACAAGGTCGAGGTAAGATTTGTCTCCTGTCTTTTCATAAAGCCTTAAGGCAACAATCAGCGCTCTTGCATTGTCATCTGTGGTATATCCTTCTTTGTAGTTTGGGACTGAGAATTTAGCATGCTGCAAAATTCCTGTTGAGTCTGTCATTCTAAAAAGATGCTTTGTGTTCAAAGAAGGAAGGGCAAGCCTTTTTGTTCCTCTTTTCATGCTATCACCCCTACCTTCTTGTTTATTTCAACAACATCATAGAATATATCTATCATTCTCTTTGCAACATTGTGCCAGTACATTTCTTTGCCAATCTCCAATGTCTTTCTTTCAATCTCTTTCCTGAGACTTTCATCTTTCAAAAGCATCAATATACCATCTGCAATCGACTGTGCATCTTCAAACTCTACAAGAACACCTCTGCCATCCGAGAGCATCTCCTGAGCGTAAGTATAAGGCGTCGAAACTATAGCCTTGCCAGAACCAATAGCATATGCGAGCGTACCTGATACTGCCTGCTCCCTCCCTATGTAAGGAGTCAGGTAAATGTCGCTCAGTCGCAAATACTCCATTATTTCTACTTTTGTTAGATATTTGTCAACAAACTGAACGTTGTTTTCTAACTTTAATTCTTTTACCATATTCATAAGTTTTTCTCTATACTCTTCGCCCTTTATTCTTTTGATATTTGGATGTGTTTGACCCAAAATTAAATACACAGCCTCTGGAAATTCTTTTCTTACCTTGTCCATTGCTTCAATCGCATACTCTAAACCCTTGCCAGGGCTAATAAGCCCAAACGTGGATATCACTTTTCTACCTTTTAATCCATACTTTTCTTTTAAAGTCTCTCTATCTTCAAGTTCCATATAAGGAACACCATGATGAACAATTTCAATCTTTTCTTCTTCTATGTCATACACTTCCATGAGAATATCCTTTGTTGTTTTTGCCATTGTTATGACCTTGAAACTTGCATCTGCCAACTTTTTCAGTATCTCAAATTGTTTTGCAGTTGGATTTTTCAAAACTGTGTGGAATGTTGTAATGATTGGTTTTTTGATAAGCTTCACAAATGGGATTATATAATCTCCATCCTCCCCGCCAAATATCCCATATTCATGCTCAATTACCACAACATCAATGTCAGACATATTAATAAGATTAGCTGCTTTTACATAATTTGAAAATTTATCTTGGTTAATATCATATATTACTCTATTGTCATAAATATGCTTGTCTTTGCTCAGAGCAACTATATAACAACGTCTTACATCATTATATTTTTCAATTGCATTTACCAAATCCTGTGTAAAAGT
>OFGS01000243.1_pt1 | contig 12449 bp, 10 predicted proteins | sample 1521851 | NCBI WGS metagenome assembly OFGS01 (sample SAMEA3142070, study PRJEB24117) | hot springs metagenome
CTCTTGCTCAGGCAAGGTCAAAGCTTTTAAATTCCTCAACAGTAGAAGATAAAGCAAAGGCAAACGATGAGCTTTCCTCGGCAATTTCAAGGCTTTTGATGATAGTTGAAAACTATCCAAATCTCAAAGCCGACAAAACATTTGTGCAGCTTATGGATGAACTTGCTGGAACAGAAAACAGAATTGCAGTTGCAAGAAAGGATTACAACGATGCAGTAAGACAGTACAACATAAAAATAAAAGTTTTCCCGAACGTTTTGATTGCAAGGATGTTTGGGTTTGAAGAGCGGCAATATTTTCAGGCATCAAGCCAAGCTCAAAATGTGCCTTCTGTTGACTTTTCGAAATAAAAAGGAGAAGATTAGCAATGAAAATAAAACCAGGTTTAATTTTCAGAGTACTTGCAGCAGTCTTTGTAATTACAGTTTCAAGCCTTATGTTTGTATCTTTTGCTCTCGCTAAAGCCCAGATTCCCAAAAAACCTGTTGAAAATCTCTATATTTTTGATTATGCAGATTTGATAGACAGCTCTGATGAAGATAAGATGAGGGCTTTGGCAAAGGAGATAGAAGACAAATCAAAAGCAGAGATAGTGGTAGTGACAGTAGAGAGTCTTGGAAGCTACACAATAGAGGAGTATGCTAATGAGCTTTTCAACAGCTGGGGAATTGGCGACAAGGAACTTAACAATGGAGTTTTGATTCTTGTGAACAAGGAGAATTTGCTTTCGGGCAAAAAAGGAAGGATAAGAATAGAAGTAGGATATGGTTTGGAAGGTGCAATTCCAGATGGGAAGGCAGGCAGGATATTAGATACATACGCTCTTCCTGCCTTTGAAAACAAAGAATATTCAAAAGGAATAAAAGATACATTCTTTGCAGTGGCAAGCGAGGTAGCAAAGGAGTATGGGCTTAAGATAGAAAAACTTCAGGGCTATGCCGTGGATGAAAATGGTGAACGAACGCCAACAGAAATTCAGGTGGGTGAACAAGTTTCAAATCAAGAGTCTGATATTCCGGGTTTTGCAGTTTTTGTTGCTGTAATTTTAATAATAATATTTTCATTTGTTGGCAGAAGACGAAAAAGAACGTACTGGTGGGGACAGGACCCATGGGACAGAGACAATGACCACCACCATTTTGGCGGATTTGGTGGATTTGGCGGGTTTGGCAGAGGCGGTGGAGGTTCTGGTGGCTTTGGCGGATTTGGTGGAGGGTCATCTGGCGGTGGTGGTGCAAGCAGGTAAAAAGCCTGCTTGCGGCATAAAACCTTTTTAGGATTAAAAACGCAAATTATCAGTTCACTTGTTTTCTGGTTTCTTCTTCTAACAATCTCATTTCTTCTTTAACTTTCTCAGCTTCTTTACGGATAAATTCTATGAACTCTTCGTCTGACATATTTTTAGTTTCTTCGTATATTTGTTCTCTTATTTTATGCAGCTCTGCCATTGCACTTGTTTCAAACATCTTTCTTATCACTCCTTTTCTTCTAACATCATTTGAGGTGATACCAGCTGAATTTCTTTATAACCTACTAATTTATTGACTCCATTTATTCCTTGAATTGTCTTGAGTTTAACTATATGCTTAAAATTCCATGATACCAATGCGTCGCATTGAGAAACAGTGGCTGCTGCAATATGAATTGCATCATCAATGTACTTTAAAGGAATAATGCCATTTTTTGTATATTCTTTAGCAAGTTCTCTAATTTCTTTTGAAATTTCAATAGTATTATATTCAATTTCAGCCAAAAATCTTAATAAAATACCTCTTTTAGGTTCAGAACATCTTCTTAACTCAGCAAAAACAATATCAGAAACAACAATTTCGTACTTTCCTTTTTTAACTTCTTTCCAGAATTCTTTTGTTATCTGCATATACTCAGGATTATCTTGTTGGTCTAAATGGCTGATAACTGATGTGTCAAGGTACACTCTCAACTTTTTCAAAATTTTAGACTTCTCCTTCCCTTTGTTACTTTCCTTCAATTAAATTATAACACAAAGAACTCTATTTATTCTTCAGAAATTTTGTAGCTTTTACTTTTACCTCAGTCAATATATCTTGACATTTAAAAGGAAGTAGGTAAAATGCTTTAAGGATGTTGGGGTTTAAAGAAAAGAGTATTTTGAAATGCGAAAAGCAAGGCTCAAAAGGTGCTTTTGTAAATTTTTCGAATTAAAAGAGGGGAAATAAAAGATGAGAAAAGCAAGAGGTATAAAATTAATTGCTGTTTTTCTTGTGGCAGCAGTTGTAAACGTTGTGTTTGGCTTTTGTGTTTTGGCAAAAGCTCAAATTTTTAAAAAGCCAGCAGAAAATAGTTATGTCTTTGACTATGCTAATTTGATAGACAGCTCTGATGAAGAAGAGATGAGGGCTTTGGCAAAGGAGATAGAAGATAAATCAAAAGCAGAGATAGTGGTAGTGACAGTAGAGAGTCTTGGAAGCTACACAATAGAGGAGTACGCAAATGAGCTATTCAATAGCTGGGGAATTGGCGACAAGGAACTTAACAATGGGGTTTTGATTCTTGTCAACAAGGAGAATTTGCTATCTGGCAAAAGAGGAAGAATAAGAATAGAGGTTGGATATGGTTTGGAAGGTGCAATTCCGGATGGGAAGGCAGGCAGGATACTGGATGAGTATGCTATACCTGCCTTTGAAAACAAGGAGTATTCGAAGGGGATAAGGGATACATTTTTAGCAGTTGCGAGCGAGGTTGCAAAAGAATATGGGCTGAAGATAGAAAAGCTTTCAGGGTATGGTGTTTCGGAAGATGTTAATGAAAATGAGATTACTTCTGATGGTAATGCAGAAAATGTTGTAGATGTACCATTTGGATTAGGAATTGATGTTGGATTAATAGTAGGATTTGGTTTGTTTTTCTTCATTATTTTTTTGATGGTAATAGTTATTTTATGTAATCAACCATATGCTGGTAAAAAGTATGAATGGACATGGAAAAATGGAAAGTTGGAGAAAAAAGTTTATGTATATCGCTACGATGATTTATGGAAGAACAACAGAAGCTTTTTTGATGATTCTGACGATTCTGACAGCTTTGGAGGCGGTGGCGGAGGATTTGGAGGATTTGGCGGAGGTTCTTCTGGCGGTGGAGGCGCAAGCAGGTAAAAAGCCTGCTTTTTTTGTTTTTAATTTGATTTTTTAATATGATAAAATTATATACAGAAAAATTTTAGAATTATCAAAGATTAAAATAGTACAGGAGCTGAGAGTGTTGCTGCAGGAGATGACAAAAAGGGTATATATCCTTATTACAGATTACATGATAAGAAATCTTGCTTCAAACGATGGTGTTTATCTGAGAGGAATACAGCTTTATAATCATGGGAGGGTAAAAAATCCAAAGTTCAATCCGCAGCTCAAGATTGTTGAGGCAGAAGTCGAAGGAGACACAGGCACATATAATGTAATAATTGACTTTGAAATTTATACTGAAGGTGAAGGCAACAATTTGAAGATGGGTATCAGCAATTTTGGATTTTGGTGTGAGTGTAAAGCAGCCCAGACATACAAAGGATTTTGCAAACATGCGGTTGCCCTTTTGAAGGCATTTGCTAAAGGCGAAGCTGAGGTTGTAGATTATATTCCACCTATTTTTTTGGGATTTAAAAAGAAGATTGAAGAGGAAGAGAAGCAAAGACGAAAGTCAGAGTTTAAAAAGAGACTTGAGAAAATAAGATCAGCGTATGCCCGTGCAGCGCTACACCTTGTATCAGAGGTTGAAATGAGGCCGAATGTGTATATAAAGAAGATAATAGAATCAGTATCAGTTGATGCTTTGAATGTCAGGTTTAAGATATACTTTCAAGACATAAATAAAGAATACTTTATCAAAAACATAGGCGACTTTTCAGAAGCCTATATGAATAAAATTGAATACCAGTTTGGCAAGAAGTTTGTATTCCAACCTTTTATTCACGTCTTTCCTGAGCAGGACAGAAGACTTTTAGAATATATTTACAAGTTGAAGAAAGTAAAGCCTGTTGTGTTCGCAGAACAGTATTTTAATGTTCCATATCCACTCTGGGAAGAATTTTTCAGCCTTTTAGATGGGCAGGAGATATTTGCAGTTTATGAAGGAGATGAATATAAAAGAATAAAGGTGGATTTAAACAGACCAGTAGATATTGACATATTTGTTGATATAGATGATGAAGAAGCAGTTATTAAGTCTAAGTTTTTGGAACAGGCAGAAATAATTGACTGGGCTCTTGAGGCAAGATTTGTGATATACCAGGATACTCTGAGCATTCTGAAAAACCCAAAGAACTTGGTGATTTCCCCTCTTTACTATTTTAATTTTGCTGACTTTACTGATGGTGAAGGATATGGAGAGATAAGATTAAACAAAGAAGATTTAAAGGAATTTTTTGAAATAGCTTATCCTATTGCAAAAGAGTGCTGCAGATTTGAATTTTCATCCAAAGTGAAAGAGTTTTTGGAATTAAAAGATGAGGAATTAAAATTAAAGGTTTTATTTGATACTTACAAAAGAGGAATTTGTGCTCATATAAAATATACAGACGGCTTTGCTGATTTTGAAGTTGAAAAAGCAGGACTTCAAAGGGAGAGAGTAAAAGAGATACAAATTCTTTCTATACTATTAGCATATGGATTTGAGAAAGACCAAAAGAAGGGTTTTGTTTTAGAGGATGAAGAAAAGATATTCAATTTTGTAATGGACGGACTTCCGATTTTAATGAAAGTTGCAGATGTGTACTATTCAGAAACTTTTAAGAGTTTTAAAGTAAAGAAAAATCCCAAATTTAGTGTTAAGGTTAGCTTAAATCACGCGTCAATAGATTTCTGGCTCTCAAGCGAGGATATTCCGCAGGATGAACTGCCGGATGTTCTGGCTTCTTTAGAAGAGAAAAAGAGATATCACAGATTAAAAGACGGCACAATTTTGCTTTTAGACAGTCCGGAGCTTGAAAAGATTCAAAATATAGTAAAAGACCTTGATATCTCTAAAAAAGACCTCAAAAAAGGAAAGGCCATTTTTAGCAAGTTCCATGCAATTTATTTATCTGAAATACTTGAAAACTTAAATCTTAATATTTCAAAAGACAGTGCTTTTGATGTTTATGTTCAAAAGATGAAAAAAGTTGAGGATACCACTATAGAAATTCCAGAAAATTTGAATAGGATTCTAAGAGAATATCAAAAAGTGGGAGTTAAATGGCTTTCGCATCTTTATTTGAACGGCTTTGGTGGTATCTTGGCAGATGACATGGGTCTTGGAAAAACAGTGCAGGTTTTGTCATTCATATCAGCATGCAAGGATAGAATAGCAGGACCTTGTTTGGTAGTTGCGCCAACTTCGCTTGTTTACAACTGGCAGCAGGAGGCAAAAAGATTCACACCTGATTTGAAAACAGTGGTGGTTGACGGCACTCCTGCAAAAAGAAGCGAAATCATTGAAAAGCTCAAAGATTATGATATAGTTATTACTTCATATTCGCTTTTGAAAAGAGACATTGACCTTTACAAAGGCTTAGAATTTTCAGTTTGCGTGGTGGATGAAGCCCAGCACATCAAAAACCCGCAGTCGCTCAGCAAAGAAGCAGTCAGCAGGATAAATGCAAAATGTTGTTTTGCTTTGACCGGCACACCGATAGAGAATAATTTGTCTGAGCTGTGGTCAATATTTGACTTTGTGCTGCCAGGATATCTTGGCACGCACACAAGGTTTTCTGAGAGATTTGAAAAACCGATTGTAAGGCAAAATGATGAAAAAGCTTTAAAGCTTCTTCAGAAGATGATATCCCCCTTTGTTTTAAGAAGACTCAAAAAAGATGTTTTGTCTGAGCTTCCTGAAAAAATTGAGACTAATCTTGAGGTCTCTATGACACCTGAACAAGAGAACATATACAAACTGTATCTTTTGAAGGCAAGAGAAGACATCAAAAATGAGATAGAGCAAAAAGGGTTTGAAAAGAGCAAAATTAAAATATTTTCAATACTTACAAGACTTCGCCAGATTTGTTGCCATCCAAAGCTATTTTTAGAAAACTATGAAGGTTCGTCTGGCAAGCTTGAGCTGTTTGAAGAGATTTTGGAAGATGTTTTGGAAAGTGGCCACAGAGCAATTGTCTTTTCCCAGTGGACAGAGATGCTAAGGATATTGGAAGAAAGGATAAAAGATCGCGGTTTTGAATATTTTTACTTGGACGGGTCAACAAAATCAGAAGAGAGAATAGATATGGCAAACAGGTTCAACAGTGGTCAGAAACAGGTGTTTTTGGTATCGCTCAAAGCAGGCGGTTTTGGGCTTAACCTTACTGGCGCAGATGTTGTGATACTGTATGACCTGTGGTGGAACCCGGCTGTAGAAAACCAGGCGATGGACAGGGCGCACAGGATTGGTCAAGAAAATTCTGTTCAGGTTTTCAGGCTCATTACCAAAAACACTATCGAAGAGAAAATCTTTGAGCTTCAGCAGAAGAAAAAGGACCTTTTTGACAGCATAGTTCTATCGGCCCAGACATTTTTAACAGAGCTTTCTGAAGATGAGCTCATGCAGCTTCTTGAAGAGTAATTAAGTATTTTTGTATCAGCAAATTAAACAGAAAATTAGAGTAAGATAAAGAAAAATAAAGCTATATAGAGCTGAGTTTTAAAAATAGCAAATAATAAGTGAAAACAAAAAAAAAATGAAATAGAATGGTATTTGACAAAATTGGGCAAAGCAAAGTAAATTTTTAGTAGAAAAGGTTAAACAAAAAAGGTTTTAAGAGAAGATTTAGAAATAATATTAACAAAGTAAGAAGAAAAGGGTATTATAACGATAGAAAACTAACAATAGGTGTAAGAGTAAGAGAAATCACTACTATGTAAAAGAATATTATAGAACAAGGCAAAGGTTTCATTAAAAAATCTATTTGAGACAATATTGCAGATAGTAGGGGCAAAACCTCTCTTGCGCGCAAAGAGGTTGTAATTATAAAAACTAAATAATTTTCATAAGAGGAGGTTTATAAAAATGAAGTACAAAAACAATGTTAGAAAAATTTACATGTTACTCGTTGTAATTGCTATGTTATTATCAACAATATTGTTTGTTGTTCCAAACTCAAGAGCGGATGAAGTATCGACAAATTTAGGTACACAAGCAGAAAATTATGCGGATGAAATTATGAAGGTTCATCTTAAAGAGGTAAAAAAAGCACAGGAAGGCAAAAAAATATTTGAAACAATTTTAAAAGACAGTGGGATAAAAGCAAAATATGGGAGTGAAGAGTATTGGGAAAAACTTATTGAACTTGCAGACCCTGCAGGAGAATTGAGGAAGCAGGATCCAGAAAAGTGGGAAAAAATATATGAGTATGCATATGAATATAGTTTAGAATATGGTAAAAAAACAACAAAGGATAAACAAGAAGATAAAGATGGTTCAATAGGAACAAAAAGTACAACACCTTTTCCTGGTGTAGGGGGAGGTGCATACAACAGAAATGGAGCAGTAAATTATGCATACACGTATGTATACAACTATAATAAAGCATATCACAAGTTTTCAGCTGACTGTACAAATTTTATATCACAGTGTTTAAAAGAAGGTGGGGGCATACCGATGGTGGACGAGTGGTGGAATGCATATTGGGATTCAGATGATTGGTATTATTACAGAAAAGGTTCTGATGATTATGATAGTAATAATGATGATTCATGGTCTTGGAGCTGGGTAAAAGTGGAGTCTTTGTATGAGCATCTAACAAACAGAGGGATAGGGCAGGTTGTGCCTTCGGTTAATAACTTAGAAATAGGGGATATAGTTCAGATGGATTTTGGAGGGGATAGCGTGTATGATCATTCTATGATTGTCACAAAAGTTGAAAGGACAGCTACTAAGACAGAGATTTATTTGACTTATCATACTCTGGATACTAAAGATAAATCTTTATCTGAAATTAAAAAGGTATATCCTTCAGCTAAATACAGATATATCCACATAATATACTAAAAAACTTGAGGGATACACAAAATGAGAAAAAAAAGCAGGTTTATTATATTTGGTGTGATTACCTCTATTTTATTAATTTTAGTTTTTGCAGTAATTTATTACAATGTTAAATATTCATTATATAATCCTATAGAAACCTTGAAAGTAGAAGAGGCAACAATTAAAATGTATTTTTCCTCAAGAGAAGATGTTCCATATTATGATGCTTATAAAGGTAAAAAACCAGATTACAAAAAACATAGATTGATTGAATATCACGTTAAAATAGGCAATACAGGACCGCGTAATAAAAACTGTATATTATTAATACCATTAGTACCAAAAGAGTTCAATAAATATATAATAGCAGAGGACAAAGGATTTCTTATGAATGTATCTAAGCCAAAGAGTGGAAAAATTTTTTCTATTGAACTTTATTATGCATATTTAACAGAAGGAGACCCGCAAAAGGTAAAAGAGATAATTTCAAAGAACAATAAAGCAAAAATAATATGGGAAGAAGGCGGAAAGAAATACGAGAAAATTATTGACATGAAGGTTAAGATTTTGGACTGATGCAACGAATTATTGTTAGGAGTTGCAATAAGTAAGATATTAAGTAAAAAAATATAATTGATTTTATTAGGAGGACCCCAGGGCTGTCAAGTTGTCTCAACAAGACAGCCCTATTTTTGTATATGAGCTTCTTTTGAAAGTCTTTCAATGGTCTTTTTAACAGAAGGAATAAAAGCTAACACAAAACACACAGCAAGATCAGGACCCAAGTATGTTGCATTATAGATGGCAGAGTACACAAGCGGGCTTGTGCCTTTTGGTGCGTATGATGCAAAGAATACTACTCCAGATATAAAATGAAATACAAACCTTCCAAAGCCACCTGCTAAAATTCCAAGTGGCAAATTCTTTTTGAAAAACCCAGAAAGCCCAAGCGCACCGAATGCCAATGGGTAATCTAAAAGCAGCTGTGCCCAGTGGACAACATATGGGTCTTGTATTAGCTGCAGAATTCCATAAGTCATCCCTGCAACAATTCCTGCAAATGGACCAAACATATAAGCATATGCAAATAAAGGCAGCATGCTTGCAGGTGTGATTGAACCGCCCTGTGGCATTCTGTAAAGCTTTATAAAAGAAAGGATAAACGAAAGTGAGATAGCCACACCACCGTATACAAGAGCTTTTGTTGTGAACTTTTGGCGCTTTTGTGCAAGGTACAGGAAGATACTTATAAATAACAGAACAGCAACTGCAGCAAGAGAGTACCATTTGAGTTTGCCAAAGTCTTTGAATATGCTTTCAATATAACTCATCAGCTTTCATCTCCTTTTTTAAAGTTTGCAAAAATTTGCGGCTTTAATAAAATAATTATAACATAAGAAAAAGCTAATTTGAGATGTAGAAAATAATGTTTAGGGTAATAACACAAATGAATGATAAATCGTTAAATATCATATGAAAGGATAATATAAAAATGATTCAAGAGAAATTCAACATAATTATTACTATCATTGACAAAAAAATAAAATTTGATAAAATGATAGAGGGTAAAAATTGATAAATAATTTCTTAATAACAATTTCAAGTGAAGGGAGTAAAACCAATGAAGAAAAGACTTTATGCAGCTTTTACTGTTATTATTTTTATCTTTTTATGGTATGTTCAAATTACTCCAGCAGATGGTTTTATAAATATTGAAAATATTGAATATGGGATTGATAATACATTCAAAGTGAATGAATTGGTCGAAGCAAAAATTACTTTGACAAATTCAAGCCCGAACAATTTCAAAGGCAAGCTTTCTTTTGAAAGGTGGAATATTTATAAAAATCTGTCTGGTTTGGGTGGCAGACCTGAAAAAAGAAGAGTAAAAGTTTTTTCTTTTTCTAAAGAGTTTGAGATAGCAGGCAATTCAAAAAAAGTAATTGTTCTTCCTGTGTACCTTGGCATTGATAATAGTGAACAATATTTAAAAGTTTACACTTCTGATGGCAGATTAATTTCATCGGTTAAAATAAAGCCTAAAGCATACTATTTAAAAGATTGTGTAGGAATTTTTTCTCACATGGCTGCAGCAAGTGACCTTTCGTATGTATTAAAAAATAGTGGAAAAGCTGCAAATGTTGTTGTCCTTGGCAGCAAGAATTTTCCAACAAGAGAGTCGCTGCTGGAAATGTTTGAATTTATTATCATTCACAACTACAAGACTTCAAATTTGACAGCTGAGCAGTATCAGGCTTTAAAAGACTATGTAGCAAAAGGTGGAAACCTTTTAATAACCTTGGGCGAAAATTATCAAAAAAATCTTTCTGTTTTTACAGATGATTTTCTTGTAGGAAGTATTGGCAAGGTAAAAACTGGAGATATAGTACTAAAGAGGGTAAGCCAAAAGGATTATACCCAAAATGTGGCTGCTTCAAGCAATCAGGAGGATACAGTACTTAAGAAGATTAAATATGTTGAGTTTGACAGGACCATTTATTAAAAATATAAAAGACCAAATGGTTTACGAAGTGGATGATATTCCTCTTGATGTGAATTTTAACGTGAAGGATATCTCAAAGATAACTGTGGAGTTAAACAATAGGTCTGACTATAAAATAAAAAATATATTTGTTGTTCTGTATAATAACTATGTTTACATAGAAGAACTAAAGCCGCACAGCAAGGTCACAAAAACAATCTCTAATATTTACGGTATGTTGGTAGACGAAATAAGAAACAGATTTTATAACAATCAGAGAGGCATAATTAGAGATTTCCAACTTATTAACAGAGAAACAGACCTTTTGAACAGCGTTATTCCAAACGACTTGTCAAACCCTTTTTTGATAGGGCATATTGAAAATTACAAGGATGATAAGCTTAACATAAATTCAGAGATTTTAAAAGTCCGCAGCGAAGCTGTATTCAGAAAAGACCTCAGCAGGGTAGCCATTGTTAAAAACAAAAGAATTATTCTTCCAGGTTCTGTTGTTCCCAATTTGATAAAAAACACATTCCCAAATGCAAATTACATTACACCAAACAAAGCAATTTCATTTTATGGCAAGGGTGAGCTGGAGCTTGAATATGACCTTTCAGGGTATTTGGACAGGATAGAAAAGGTCTTGATACAAATGCCAAAACAGTATGGAAGATATAACGTTGATGAATTTATCTTCAATGTTAAAACACAAAAATGGGATAAGATAACTTTTGACAAACCACTTGCGCTGGGAAGTCATGAAATAGAAAAATATTTCCAAAATAATAAAATAAGGGTTAGAATTGTAGGGAAAGATGAAAAGTCTGTGACAGCAATTCCTCTTATTTCTGCAGAAGGTGGTGAAAAATAAATGGCTCTTGTTGAGGTGGAGGGGCTTGTAAAGTTTTATGGGAAAAAGAAGGCGTTAGATAACCTCTCATTTACAGTTGACAGCAGGCAGATATTCGGTTTTGTTGGTCCAAACGGTGCTGGTAAAACAACCACAATGAAAATCATGTGCGGGCTTTTGAAAGCTGACAGTGGAACTGTGAAGATTGATGGGATTGATGTTGCAAAAAAGATTAACAAAATTAAATTTCTCATTGGTTACATGCCTGACTTTTTTGGAGTGTATGACAATCTCAAGGTGAACGAATATTTGGAATTCTTTGCTTTGGCATATGGTATACGCGGGACAAAAGCGCAAAAACTCATAGATGACCTTTTAGAGCTTGTAAGGCTGACAGATAAAAAGTATGATTTTGTTGATTCTCTTTCACGGGGTATGAAACAGAGGCTGTGTTTAGCAAGGTGTCTGATTCACAATCCGCTTCTTCTTATTTTGGATGAACCTGCTTCTGGCATGGACCCGCAGTCTCGAATTGAGATAAAGGAGATATTAAAAAATTTAAAAGATATGGGAAAGACAATAATAATAAGCTCACACATTCTTCCTGAGCTATCAGAGCTTTGTACACACGTCGGGATAATAAACAGCGGCAGGATGGTTGCACAGGGCGATATTAACCAGATTACAATGCTTGCGCACGGCACAAAGAGGATTAAGATAAGGTTTGTTGATAGCTTTGATGAGGCTTATATGGTGTTTAAAGAGTTTCCAGCTGTTTGTGATATTCAAGTCATTGAAGGTGGATACATTTTGGGTTTTGATGGTGATGACAATGATTTGTTTTTATCAAAAATTCAGCAAGAAGACTCCATCTTCTCTAAGATGGAGATGAATTGCTAAAATATAGTATTAATATTCTTCAGGTGATGTAAAATGTACAAAACTCAGAAAAATCATATAAGATGTAACAAACAAACATACAGACTACTGCGGATATTATGCCATGTATCAAAAAACCAGTACAATTATGCTCTTTACCACATAAGGCAGCACTATTTCAATACTCAACAATATCTACGATATGAAAGTGTATATCACATTGTAAAAGAGAACAAAAACTACAGATTGCTTCCATCACAGGTTGCC
>OFGS01000244.1_pt1 | contig 12432 bp, 13 predicted proteins | sample 1521851 | NCBI WGS metagenome assembly OFGS01 (sample SAMEA3142070, study PRJEB24117) | hot springs metagenome
TTGTAGTTGAGCAAACAGGTGTAAAAGAGGGCTACTTTTCCGTTTTTCCCTTCTACCCTTTGCCTGTTGTCTTTAAACCAAGACACGAAGGTCTCACTGTTAAAGGAAGGCAGGTTTGCTCTCTTGTCTATTCCCATTGTTTTCTCTAAAAGGAGTCTTACAGGCTTTGCCTTGTTCATGCTGTTGACGATGGGGGCAAAGGGCACCGAAAGTTTACCGACGAGGTCTGTGTTGAGCATCACCTTATCTGTAATCTTTGCTCCCTTGTTTTTAAACTTCCAAACTTTATACCTAAGAGACAGGTGGGGAAAGGCTAGCTGCCTCGCGTGGGGTGGAGTGTACGGGCAGTTAAAGTAGCACGGCTTACAGTGAAAGCAAAGATCTAAAGGAAGAGCCAGCTCTTCTTTGGAGAGCTTCTCTACATCATCGTCGTGTCTATCCACCGCATCAAAGAGCGCAGGGAAGGATGGACAGTACGTCACGCACATCCTACAGTCTTTGCACTTAGAGTAAACTCTCTTAGCTTCTTCCCATATTGCATTTTCATCAAGGAATTTAGGATCCTTGATATCAAAGTTAAAATCCTTAACACCACCTATAGCTAGTTCACTCATTGCTCGCCTCCAGTTTTTTGATACATAGTATTATATGAAAATGATTTTCAAATGTCAACCCTTTAAAGTTCCGAGTGGCTTTAATCTGGCTACCAACCGGGCTATACCCAGGTTGTGAACCACCCTTACCACCTCCGTAACATCTTTGTAAGCTTGAGGTATCTCTTCCATAACGGTTCCTTTACCTTTTGCTACAACCGTCAAACCTTCTAAAACCTTCTCTAAACCTACGCTCTTCACGTACTCTTTTGCCTTAGTCCTTGACATTACTCTACCAGCACCATGGCAAGCACTACCAAAACTTTCTTCCATACTCTTTTGCTGACCCACCAGAAGGAAGGAGTACCTACCTATATCCCCGGGGATTAAAACGGGTTGCCCTATCTCCCTGTAGGCTGGTGGAACCTCTGGGTTATGGGGTGGGAAGGCTCTAGTTGCTCCCTTTCTGTGTACTAAAAGGTACTTTTCGTCTCCATCTACCTTATGTTTTTCCACCTTACCTATGTTGTGGGCAAGGTCGTATATAAGCCTGTATCCAAACTCTTCCCACGATAAGCCTAGGAATTTTCTCAACGTGTCAGCAGTTAAGAATCCAAGTATCTGTCTGTTGGCAAAGGCGTAATTTGCTGCGCTGTTCATGGCGGAAAAGTAAGCCTGACCTTCTGGTGAGTTAAAAGGCATGCACGCCAGCTGCATATCCGGTATCTCTATGTTGTACTTCTTTAGGGCGGTCCTCGCAACCACGAGATAGTCTACGCACACCTGATGCCCAAATCCCCTAGAACCAGAATGCACCATTATGGTTACCTGTCCAAGGTAAATACCCAGTTTTTTCGCTACTTCATCGTCGTATATCTCGTCCACGGCTTGAATTTCCACGAAGTGATTACCCGACCCTACAGTACCTAGTTCGTCCGATCCTCTTTCGTATGCAAAGTCTGAAACCTTTTCTGGGTTTGCATTGGGAAGCCTTCCAAAGCTCTCTATATGATCAATGTCCCTATCAAACCCAAAACCCCTTTTTACAGCCCAATGAGCACCTTCTGTGGCAACCTCTTTTAACTGCTCCTTAGTGAGCTTAAGTCTTCCCGTTGACCCAACGCCCGCTGGCACGTTTTTTAAGATCTCCTGCATGAGCTGTTTTATCTTGGGTGCTACATCGTCCTTTATAAGGTTGGTGGCGATCAGTCTTACACCACAGTTTATATCGTATCCTATGCTACCGGGGCTTATGACCCCATCCTCTATATTCGTGGCAAGAACACCGCCAACAGGGAAACCATAACCCACGTGAGCGTCCGGCATCACATAAATAGCACCCTCCACACCTGGCAACATGGAAGCGTTAACCGCTTGTTTTATCGCATCTTCCTCTAAAAACTGGTAAAGCTTATCGCTCAGGTAAAAGTACACAGGTACCCTTTGCCCTTTAACGGTGTTTTTAGGCAGTTCGTATACGTAATCGGATTTCTTTATAAGATTTTCTTTTAATCCCATAAGTTAAAATATAGCTCTATGCTCAACGACAATGTCTCTATAGCCCTCCTTCATTATCCCGCTATGAACAAAGATGGAAAACTCATAATAACATCCTTTACAACTATGGACCTTCACGATATTGCAAGACCCGCCAGAGCTTACGAAATAAACACTTATTACATAGTTCAGCCCGTAGATGGTCAAAGATGGATAATAGAAAAGCAGATAAACTACTGGATGTCTGAGGAGGGAAGAAGAACAAACCCAACGCGTAACGAGATAGTCCAGCTTGTAAAGTTAGCCTATACTTTCGAAGAGGTTCTGGAGGATATAAAGCGCTTGCGAGGAAGCAAACCTTTAGTAGTAGGCACAGACGCAAGGACTTACCCTAACACCATAACCTATAGACAGCTGTCTGAAGAGATACACAGAAGAGAAAAGGACTTCCTCATAGTCTTCGGAACAGGCTATGGAATCCCACCGGACCTTATGAACAGCTTTGACTACATACTGGAACCTGTTTACGGTGCGGGAGACTGGAACCACCTTTCTGTTAGAAACGCCGTCGCTATAATCCTTGATAGATTACTTAGTAAAAACAGGTGCTAAGATGTTATACCATTTATCGCTGTGGCTAAAGGATTACTTTTTTGCCTTCAACGTTTTCAAGTACATAACCTTTAGGTCCTTTAGTGCCATCATACTTGCCTTTTTGTTGACTTTAGTGCTAACGCCCTTCTTCATGAGAAAGATGAAAGCCCTTCAGAGATTGCTCGGTGGCTATATAAGGGAGTACACACCTGAGGGACATGTTGTAAAGCGGTACATCCCTACAATGGGCGGGTTTGTTATCGTATTGTCTTTGCTTCTTACCAGCTTTCTGCTTATGCGTTTAGACCTTGGATACTTCTGGGTCATATCCTTTTGTATCGTAGGCTTTGCCCTTGTTGGCCTCTGGGACGATTACGTAAAGTTAAAAAACAAAAAGGGGATATCCGTAAAGACAAAGTTCACAGCCCAGTCCCTCGTTGCCTTGATAACATCCACAGCCCTATACCTCCTTACCGAAGTTAACACTATTCTCTACTTTCCCTTCTTCAAAGATATGTACTTAGATTTAGGTCTTCTCTACATACCTTTTGCCGCTTTAGTTATAGTAGCTACCTCCAATGCGGTAAACCTAACGGACGGGCTTGATGGGTTAGCTATAGGACCCGTTATGACCACCGCAGCTACGCTTGGTGTCATTGCTTACGCAGTAGGAAACTACAAGATAGCCAATTACCTGAACATACCATACGTACCCTATGCGGGAGACCTAACGGTGTTGTGCTTTGCCTTGGTTGGTGCCGGGCTGGGTTTTCTCTGGTTTAACGCCTACCCAGCCCAGCTCTTTATGGGAGATGTAGGATCTTTGGCTTTAGGTTCTGCTCTTGGTGTCATAGCCCTTGTGGCAAAGTCCGAGCTTTTGCTTCCCATAGCGGGAGGTGTATTTGTAGTGGAGACATTAAGTGTTATCCTACAGGTTGCCTACTTTAAAGCAACAAAGGGCAAAAGACTCTTTAGAATGGCTCCTTTCCATCATCACTTAGAACTTTCAGGAGTTCCAGAGCCCAAAATAGTAGTTAGGATGTGGATTATATCCTTCTTACTGGGTGTAATAGCTCTTTCTACTCTTAAGCTTAGGTGACTGTCAAAGCTTATAGATGTCTATGAGACCTTCGTAGATGGCTTTTCCTACCACCACTCCATCCACGCAGTTAAATAGAGCTTTGATGTCCTCCAGGCTCCTAACACCACCAGATGCAAGGATTGGCTTTTTAACCTTAGACCTAAAGCTTCTGTACTTTTCTACATCCACACCTTCTAAAGTTCCATCCCTGTCTATGTCGGTGTAAAGGTATCCCCATATGTTTAAGTGGTCAAAGTTTTTTGCCAGATCCTCGGGCGCAAGTGCACTTTCCTCCTTCCATCCACCAATCGCCACCTTACCACCCTTGCTATCAACGGAGAGGATTACCCTATTGGGAAACTCCTCAAGAATACGCTTAAAAGCTTGGGGGTCCTTTACAGCCAACGTGCCTATGACCACCATATCAACACCTTCATCAGCGAGAACTTGGCACGCATTTAGACTTCTTATACCACCACCTACTTGCAAGATACCTCCGAAGGATTCCCTGATTTTTCTGACGGCGCCGATGTTAACAGGATAGCCCCTTAGCGCACCGTCCAAGTCCACCACGTGTATCCTCTTAAAACCTAGATCTTGATAAAGCTTTGCCATATCCTCAGGTTTTTCACCGTATTCTTTGACGTTGCTAAAATCACCCTTAAAGAGTCTTACCACCTTACCTTCCTTTATGTCTATAGCTGGTATGATGAAGTCCTTCATAGTTTAAAATCATACAGGATGAGGAGTCACTCAACGACCATATTGGTAGTAAAAAGGTATGGAAAGACCGTAATGGGAGGGGATGGGCAGGTAACCCTTGGGCATTCGGTAATAAAGCACAGTGCCAAAAAGATAAGGAAGATTTACGGAGGTAAGATACTCGTAGGCTTTGCAGGCTCCGCAGCGGATGGACTTTCTTTGATGGAAAGGCTGGAAGCTAAGGTGGAGGAGTTTAGAGGAAACTTGCTCAGAGCGTGTGTAGAGCTCGCCAAGGATTGGAGAATGGATAAGTACCTAAGAAGGTTAGAGGCTATGATCCTGACCGCAGACAAAGAAAGCATGTTCCTCATCTCCGGAAGCGGTGATGTCATAGAGCCCGATGAGCCCGTTTTAGCTATAGGCTCCGGGGGAGACTTTGCGAGAGCCAGCGCATTAGCACTTTACAGAAACACCGACATGTCCGCGGAAGATATAGTAAGGGAGTCCCTTAAGATAGCTTCCCAGATATGCATATACACCAACGAGGAGATCATCATTGAAACGCTCGAATAGGTCAGAGTAATCCTTGACCTTTGATTACTCCTTAGTTATCTTATATTAACCATGTATAGGTTTGTGTTGAAATCAAAGATCCATAGGGCTAGGATAACGGGGTCTGAACTACACTACGAGGGTAGCCTATCCTTGGACGAGTCCCTTATGGAAGCTGCAAACCTTGTACCTTTTGAAAAGATAGAGGTTTACAACGTAAGTAACGGTGCTCGCTTTAGCACCTACGTTATACCCGCACCCAGGGGTTCTGGAGAGGTAAGGTTAAACGGAGCTGCATCCCGCATGGGAATGCCCACTGACATAATCATCATAGCATCTTACACCATCTTAGAGGATAAGGAGGTTCCCAACTTTAAACCTTGGCTTGTGTACGTAGACGAAGACAACAGGATAAAGGATGTAAGGAGAGAGATGTCCATTGAAGGTGTAAGAGTTGATTGGTAAGGTCTTTAGGATTTTCAGGGAAAAAGGGGGCATTCTAAAGGCTTTAGACCTATGGGATTGGTTTGAAAACCTTACACCACAGCAACAAAAGAAGGTAAAGTACTACTTTTCCCTAAAAAGCATTAAAAACCTGAGCTTTCCCTTTAAAGCAAAGAACTTTGATTCAGGGGAGGTTGAAAACACACACTACTCCCCTAAAACCTTTCTAGGCTCCATAGCCCAGATGGCTCTCTTAGAAGGGGATTACGATTTTGCTGAATGGCTTTATTTGGAAGCTCTCAAGATGAAGGGCACGCCTTACGAAGACCACTTAATCTTAAACGACCTTGTGATGCTTTCTCAAAAGATCAAGGATCTTGAAAAAGCGGAAAGGTACGCAAAGAAAGATCTGGAGCTGTTTCAAGATTACGTGGAAGAACTGAAAAAGAGAAATGAAAAGATCCATCTCAACTCCCTTGAAGTTTACGTATACCTTCTTGAAAGGAAGGGCAAAGTTGAGGAAGCTCTTAACATCTTAGAAAACTTTAAAAAGTTAGGCGTTGAACATCCGTTCTATGAAGATGTTAAAAAAAGGCTCCAAGGAAAAATACAGAGTGATTAGAAAGGTAGTAAGACTGCAAAGGGAAGTGAACTTGATCCCACCAAACGCCTCCATCCTGATTGCTCTGTCGGGAGGAGCAGATTCTATTGCCCTTACGCTAAGCCTGTTAGAGCTAAGGAACTTTCTTAAGATAAAGAAGCTGGGATTGGCGCACGTTAATCACATGCTAAGGGATGAGGAGTCCTTTAGAGACGAGGAGTTTTGCGTAAGCTTTGCGCAAAAGGTAGGCTTACCCATCTACGTGGAGAGGGTAGACATAAAGAGCCTTTCAAAGGGGGAGAACGTAGAGGCTGTCGCACGGGAGGAGAGGTATAGTACACTAAGACGCATAAAAGAAAAGGAAGGATTTGACCTTATAGCTACTGCTCATCACCTTAACGACCTTGTGGAGACTATCCTACTTTGGATGACGCGTGGTTGTGGACTTGAAGGGCTTTTAGGTTTCGAAGCTAAAGAGGGAGACATCATTAGACCCCTTTACAGAGTTAAAAGGGAGGAGATCTTGGATTTTTTAATGAGTTGCGGACAGACATGGGTAGAAGACTCTTCTAACTACGACCTTTCCATAGCCAGAAACAGGATAAGGCATAAGGTGATACCGGAGCTAAAAGCCATAAACCCAAACCTTGAGGAAACCCTTCTCAGGATGAGGGAGGTTTTAAAGAGTGATAACAGTGTTTTAAACGATCTATTGAGCAAAAAGTGTAAAGAAATCCTCAACACTGGCTTTGACAGAAAAGTCTTTCTTAGATTGCCAAAGGAGTACCAAAGAGCTATACTAAACAGGTGTTATGGGATAAAAGACTACAGAAAGATAGAGCAGACTATAAGGGAGATAACCAAAAGCAAATCATTTTCACTTGAAAAGCATGTTAATTCGGATATCTTAAATCCCAAGTAGGAGGAAGCGATGCAGTGGATGAAGAACATCTTTATATGGCTCATCATCATAGGTTTTATGATCTTAGCCTTCAATATATTTAGCGGGAATAGAGAAAGTGCTGTTAAAACGCCCCTAAACACCTTTATACAGCTCGTGGAAGAGGGTAAAATAAAAGAGGCCAAGATAAAGGACAATGTAATATCCGCTGTCACAACGGAGGGACAGAAGATAGAAACAGGTGTACCGCCCGGTTCTAACGTGGTTGATAAACTTTTAGAGAAGGGGGTTAAGGTTGATGTCGCCATACCAGAGCACAACACATGGCTTGTAACCTTCTTGGTATCTTGGCTTCCCATAATCCTCTTTATAGGCATATGGATATACATGATGCGTCAGATAAGCGGTGGTGGAGGTGGAAACACAAGAGGTGCCTTCTCTTTCGGGAAGAGCAGGGCTAAGGTGTACATAGACGAAAAACCTAAAGTCACCTTAAACGACGTAGCGGGTATGGAAGAGGTAAAGGAAGAGGTTAAAGAAATAATAGAGTACTTGAAGGACCCTCTCAAATTTCAAAGGCTGGGTGGTAGACCCCCCAAGGGTGTTATGTTCTACGGTGAGCCCGGTGTAGGTAAGACCTTGTTGGCAAAGGCTATAGCTGGTGAAGCCCACGTACCCTTCATATCCGTTTCTGGTTCTGACTTTGTAGAGATGTTCGTGGGTGTGGGTGCTGCGAGGGTAAGGGATCTCTTTGAGACCGCTAAAAAACACGCCCCTTGCATCATATTCATAGACGAGATCGATGCGGTTGGTAGATCTAGAGGTGTTGTAAACCTAGGAGGTGGACATGACGAGAGGGAGCAAACCCTAAACCAGCTTCTTGTAGAGATGGACGGTTTTGATACTTCAGAAGGGATAATAGTCATAGCTGCCACAAACAGACCAGATATACTTGATCCAGCACTTTTAAGACCAGGGAGGTTCGACAGACAGATATACATACCTAGACCAGACGTAAAGGGTAGGTATGAAATTCTCAAGGTACACGCAAGGAATAAAAAGTTATCCCAAAACGTAGACTTAGAGATAGTGGCTAGAGCTACACCAGGTTTTACAGGCGCAGACCTTGAGAACGTACTCAACGAAGCTGCCCTCTTAGCGGCGCGTAAAGGTAAAGAAGCCATAGAGATGGAGGACATAGAAGAAGCTATAGACAGGGTCACCATGGGATTGGAACGTAAGGGTATGGTCATATCACCAAAGGAAAAGGAGAAGATAGCGTATCACGAAGCGGGGCACGCCATAATGAGCCTGATGATACCTAACTCCGATGCTCTTCATAAGGTCTCCATAATACCACGTGGCATGGCACTGGGCGTTACACAACAACTCCCTATAGATGACAAACACATGTACGACAGACAAGACCTTCTAGGCAGGATAATGATCCTCATGGGAGGCAGGGCAGCGGAAGAGGTATTTTATGGCAAGGATGGTATAACAACGGGAGCAGAAAACGACCTACAGAGAGCTACGGATTTGGCATACAGGATGGTATCCATGTGGGGTATGAGCGAAAATGTAGGTCCTATAGCTGTGAGAAAAACCGCCAACCCCTTCTTGGGTGGAATGACCACCTCTGTAGACGTAAGTGAGGATCTTCTTAGAAGCATCGACGAGGAAGCCAAGAAAATACTTACACGAGCCTACTACGAAACCAAGAAAACTATAGAAACCTATGCGGATGCTATAAGGGCTGTAGTCAAAAAACTCCTCGAAAAAGAAACCATCTCTTGCGAGGAGTTTGTGGAAGTGCTAAAGCTATATGGTGTGGAGATAAAGAACGAGTGTAAGAAAGAGGAAGGTGCAATAAAAGATGTTAGACCTAAAGAGGTGAGGGTTTGACCCTCACTCCTCCTCGTAAAAGGAGGATATAATAGCCTCTATTATAGCCAAGAGTATAGAGACGATGTTAGCAGCTAAGGCTCCTATCACCAAGCTAACAGACTCCTGAACATCACCCATCAGGAAGTATACGAAGATGGCTGGTATTAAGTGCACGTCAGCTACAAAGCTTGCAGCGGTCATTTCTGTAGATAATACCTTCCCTTCTCCAAGTTTAAGTATAGTCGCAGCAAGGTTTGCAAAAACCGCAATTACAAGCTCGTAAGGGTTTGGACCGAATATAAAGCTTAAATTGGTCGTAAGAGCCATCAGAGCAAAGAAGTCAGTTAGTATTTTTTTGTATCTCATGATGGACGGCCTCTCTGTATATTTTTTCTAAGTTCTTTAGGTTCTTGTGTTTCCCAAAAAGTATAAGAGTACTTCCTTCTTCTATAGAGTCTTCTCCAGAGACAGAAACGTGCAACGTTCCATCGGGCTTTCTAATGGCTATAACGCTTACACCGAATTTCTTCCGTAAATCTATTTCCTTTAACTTCTTACCCACAAGAGGAGAATCTGCCTTTACTGTGTACTCCACGATGTCCAGATCCGGCTCTTCGCCGTAGGCTATCCTGTCCAGAAGGTCAGATATGTATGCGGAACCTACGTGAAACACATAAGAGGACAAACGGGTAGCCAGTATCTTGTTGGGGACTATAGCCTTGTTGGCTCCCAATTCCTCCATCTTTTCAGCAGTCCCATCTGTAGATGCAAAGGTGTATATGGCAAGATCCTCTTTGGAGGGTCTTATAAGCCTAGCTGTGACTATCAACGCTATATTCTTCGCATCATCTTCTAGGTTGGCTATTAGCACTCTTGCGTGCTTGATACCAGCTGCAAGAAGTGTTGGTCTTTTAATGGGATCCTCTAATATAAAGTACTTTATGTTGTGCTTTTGAATGTATTCAAGCGCCAATTTGTTATCGTCTACTACTACAAAATCCACCTTTCTCCTCTTAAAAGTATCAGCTATCCATGCGGATGTCTTGTTGTAGCCACATAGGATGACATGTCCCTTTAGCTCTTGTATTTCCTTTAGCATCCTTATCGTCCTGTATAGCTCTATTATACCTCCACTTGAGAGCACCCTTATTACCACTGTTATAGAGGTGGTAAATATGCCTATCCCCAGTAAACTCAAAAAGGAAGTAAATATCCTTCCCTGGGGTGTATCAGAACCAGGTGATAATTCTCCAAAACCTATGGTACCTATCGTTATTATGGTCATGTAGAAGGCGTTTATAAAGTCCGCCTTTTTGGATAAAAGCATATAGCCCATGGTGCCTATGAATATGGCCGTATGTAGCATAAAGAGAGGAATACTCAAAAGCTTGAACTGTTCTATGAACCGTTTTTCGTATTCATTTAAAAGTGACCTTTCGCGCTTCTTACGAGCTTTAAAGCTTTTTATCCTTTTAATTCTCTTCATTCTTCTTATTGTTGCTAATTTTATCACTCTTAAGTCAATCTTTCCATCCTACTCTCACCTTGCCCGCCCTAACAACCACTGCTTCCGATCTCTTTGATAGCAATTTTAGTTAACCACAGTTCGAAATTTCCACCAGTATCAGAACTGCTATATTCCTTCACTTTAGTGAGGCGTGTTTATCTACGCAACAAAGTCTCACTGTTATAATTTTAGTCATGAAAAGCATAGTACTAGTAGTAATTTTAGTGCTCGTAAATGTAGTCGTTTCCTTTTCACAGAACAACCTACTAGCCACCTCTTACCCCATATACTACCCTCTTAAGTACATAGCTGGTGATTTACATAAGGTAGATGTGCTTATAAATGCTCCCATGGACCCACACCATTATGAGCTAAAGCCAAGAGACTTGCAGAAAATAAGATGGGCAAACTACATATTTATGCTTGCCGTGGAAGATTGGGAAAGACAGATAGAAAAGCAGGCAGGTAAGCAAAAACTGGTACCCCTAAACAAGAATATAAACTTCATCAAAATTAGGGGTGCTAAAGACCCGCATCTGTGGCTATCTCCAAAATCCTATGCGGTTTTGGTAAAGAATGTATACGAAGAACTCTCTAAGTTAGACCCTTCAAGAGAACAACACTATAGGACTAGGATGCAAGAGTTTCTTAAAGAATTAGAAAAGTTGGATAAAGATTATGAAAGGGTTTTAAAAAGCTGTAGGCAAAGGTTGATAGTGTCCACACACTTATCTACTAGCTACTTATCTAGGGATTATGGACTTGAGTCCGCAGGTCTTGCCGGCATGCATGCGGAACACGAGCCAAGACCTTCTGAGTTGAAAAAGTTAGTGGAAGTGATGAAAGCAAAGGGCGTAAAGAGCATCTTTTTAGAACCCGGGCAAGACAAAACTACAGCGGAGAAGATAGCCAAACAGACAGGTGCCGAGGTTCTGCACCTTAATACATCCCTGTATCCAGAAGGGGAAAATCAAGACTACTTCAGCATAATGAGGAAAAACTTAGAGGTTCTTAAAAAAGGTCTTGAATGTCAGTAATAAACGTAAAAGACCTTGAGTTTTATTACAACAAATCTGAGCCTTTGATAAATGGTCTTAGCTTTAGTGTTTCTCAAGGAGAGCTATTTGCCATCTTGGGTCCCAATGGATCTGGGAAAACGACGCTCCTTAGGTTGCTTTTGGGCTTTATAAAACCGATAAGGGGTAGGGTAGAACTCTTTGGGAAAAGTTTGACAAGTTTTAAAGAGTGGAGGAGGATAGGGTACGTTCCGCAGAGGTTTAGCGTAGATAGGTTCTTTACAGGAAGTGTGAGGGAGCTTTTCAGGTCTGTGGCATCTAAGGAAAAGGTTGGCTGGGCTATAGCGTATCTACACCTTGAAAATTTATTGGACAGACAGTTTGTCAAGCTCTCTGGTGGAGAACAGCAAAAGGTCCTGTTGGCGCTGGCGCTTACCAAAAACCCAGACCTTTTGATCCTCGACGAACCTACAACGGGTTTGGATATACATGCACAGGAGCACATAGAAGCTATAATTGGAGAGTTAAAAGGCAAAAAGACGTTGATAATCGTTTCCCATGATCTTGGCTTTGTCCTTAGGAATGCAGACAGGGTCTTGTGCATGGGTATGGAAATGTGCCAAGTGGTGGAAACTGATAAACTCAAAGGTATGATAAGGGAGCTGTATGGACTACATTGAAACGTTGAGTTTTATGTGGAAAGGACTGCTCAGCGCGGTTATGATAAGCCTTTCGTCTTCCATCATAGGCGTTTACCTCCTGGTTAGGCGTTTGTCTATGTTGGGCGCAGGGTTGTCTCATGCTGCATTTGGTGGTATAAGTATAGCTTTGGTTTTAGACTTAGAACCTTACACCTTTACAGTTTTATACACCATAATATTGGGACTCATCATTCAATACCTTATTCAAAGGCGCGGTCTTCCTGCTGACACTTTGCTATCTTTGGCCTTTTCCTTCGGTGTTGCGTTAGCCATAATCATACTGAGCCTGTGGGAAGGCCTGGGTATGAACGTTTTTTCCTATCTGTTTGGTAGCATATTACTGGTTTCGACTACAG
>OFGS01000245.1_pt1:2500-12430 | contig 12430 bp, 8 predicted proteins | sample 1521851 | NCBI WGS metagenome assembly OFGS01 (sample SAMEA3142070, study PRJEB24117) | hot springs metagenome
TGCCATCTCCACTTGGGCTCATAAAAATTGCAGGGCAAGACGATAGCATAGTATCAGTGGAGTTTGTTTCACACAAAGATGAAAAAGAGCTAATTAGCCCTGTTGTAAAGGAAGCTATTTTGCAACTTGAAGAGTACTTTGAAGGCAAGAAAACCACTTTTGAGCTAAAGCTTCAGCTGCAGGGGACGGAGTTTCAAAAAAGAGTTTGGAATGAACTTATAAAAGTTCCATTTGGAAGTGTAATTTCTTACAGAGAGCTTGCAGAAAAAGTTGGAAAACCACAGGGCGCAAGAGCTGTTGGAAATGCTGTTGGCAAAAATCCAGCTGTGATAATTGTTCCATGCCATCGGGTGGTCAAGTCAGATTTGTCCTTAGGTGGGTTTAGCGGTGGGCTTGAAAAAAAGATTTGGCTACTTTCACATGAGGGATGGAAAATAGAAAACGGGCTTTTGAGAAAGTGATTTTTCCAAAAGCCCGCTTCTATTTGTATTTACGAATTTTCCTTTATATACTGCTGATAAAAATAGAAGCTGTCTTTTTTAATTCTCTTTTGGGTTTCATAATCCACATATATAATTCCGAACCTTTTTGTGTAACCCATTGCCCATTCAAAATTGTCCATCAAAGACCACACAAAATAGCCTCGCAAATCCACACCATTTTCAATTGCCTTTCTTGCTGCCTCAAAGTGCTGCTTTAAATACTCCACTCTTTTTTTGTCATGAACCCTTCCATCTTCTACCTTGTCGTTATAAGCAGCACCGTTTTCTGTTATATAAATTGGAATTTGCGGGTAACTTTCTTTAATCCAAATCAAAAGATCAAAAAGTCCCTGCGGGAATACTTCCCAGCCCATCTCGGTGTATTCTCCTGTAGGATGTTCCCATCTTATTGGGAATATCCAAGAAGAATTTTCATCGTAAAGCCTAACAGCACGTGTGTAGTAGTTGATACCAAGAAAATCAGGGAAAATGAAATTTTCTTTTACTTCCTGCTGCATACTCAATGCTTTTTGAGCTTCCAACAAATCTTTTTGAACAAGATAATCAAACAGCTTTTGTGGATAGTTTCCTTTGAGTACTGGATCAAGGAAAAGTTCATTGTCAAGCTGGCTGCTGAGGTTTACCATTTCTCTTTCAATTTCGCTTACCTTATATCCAAGCCTCTCTGTCTGAAGATAGACTGGGGTTAAATTCAATGTAATTCCAACTTCAACATCAATATTGCTTTCCTTTACGGCTTTTACAACCTTAAAGTGAGAAAGCATAATGTTGTGCACAACATCCATTGCAACTTTAAAGTCTTTTATTCCTGGTGCGTGAACCCCATGCCAGTGACCCAAAAATGCAATACAATAGGGTTCATTGAATGTTATCCAATATTTTACTCTGTCTTTGTAACGGTTTATAACAAGCATTGCATAATCAAAATAATAGTTCACAATTTCTGAGTTTGCCCAGCCGCCAATGTCTTGCAGCTTCTGCGGAAGGTCCCAGTGATAGAGGGTGATAACCGGTTCAATACCATTTTCAACAAGCTTGTTGATAAGTCTATCATAAAACTCAAGACCTTTCTGATTTACATTGCCAAAACCATCTGGAAAAATTCTTGTCCATGCAATTGAAAATCTGTAGGCTTTAAGTCCAAGTTCTTTCATAAGAAGAACATCTTCTTCGAACCTGTGATAATGGTCGCAGGCAATATCGCCATTATGACCATATAAAATATTTCCTTTTTGATGTGTGAACCTGTCCCAAATAGATTCGCCTTTTCCATCTTCGTTCCATGCACCTTCAATCTGATATGACGCAGTTGCAGCACCCCACAAAAATCCTTTTGGAAAACTCATGTTTGCAAAACCTCCTCAAGTAATAAATCTTTTTGCCGTGAAATCAATTACACTCATATCAAAATATATTGCCATATAAAATTTGAGTTTGCAAATAAAAATTTTATGTGAATATCGCAGAATTTTTAGAGGTTTTTTACCGGTAGATGTTTTAGAAAAGAAACAAAAAAAGAGACACACCACTTTTAAAATACAAGGTGTGCCTCTTTTTGTGTAGTTTTATTTTCCTTCTTTAAAAAGCTATTTTCCCATCACAACTTCAACTGCATTTTCCTCATCAAGCAATTCTACTGGAATCAGATTACCCACAATTTCTTTTCCATTTACCAATATCTTTTTAACACCTTTTGAAATATGATCTGGATTTGAAACCTTAATGGAAAGTTTTCTTCCTCTGAAAACTCTCACAACTTCAAAACCGTCCCACCATGACGGTATACATGGGTCAATTATAAGACCTTTGTAATGTGGGCGAACTCCTAAGATAAACTGTGTTGCTGCGACAAATGCCCAGGTTGCAGTACCTGTCAGCCATGGATTTCGTGCTCGACCAAAATAATATGGATGTTCTTTTCCGGTAATGAACTGAGAGTAAACGTACGGTTCTGCTGTGTAGATTTCAGCTATGTCGTTTTTGTTTGCGGGCAAAAAGGACATATAATATTCAAAAGCATAATCTCCACGGCCCAAAAGTGCTTCAGCAATAATCACCCATGTATTTGCATGACAGAATATTGCAGCATTTTCTTTCAAACCCGGTGGGAACGATGTTACTGCACCAACTTCGATGATGTAGTCTACATATGCTGGCCAGTTTTTGACACAGCCATGCTCTGTTGCAAGATACTTTTTAACACTGTCCATTGCCATTTTGCCTTTTTCATCAACAAATGCACCTGAAAATACTGACCATGACTGGGAATTTAAGAATATCTTACTCTGCTCACTTTCTTTAGAACCGAGTTTTTTGCCACTTGCTAAGTATCCTCTTACAAACCACTCGCCATCCCATGTATACTCTTCCATTGCCTTTTTGATTTCATCTCTATAAGCTTTATACTTTTCAGCATCCTCAGTCTTTCCGATATACTCAGCAAGTTCTATGAATTCAGATAAAGCCTTATAATAAAGCTGAGTCGACCATGTACTCTCGCCACCGTCTTTGAGGTTTATACAGTCATTCCAGTCAGCAGCAAGACCGAGCAAAAGTCCATGTTTACCTTTGTGCTTCCATGAAAACTCCAAAGCTTGCTTTAAATGCTCATAAACAGGAGCACTTCCCTTGTCGGCATATTCCACAACTTCATCTAAGATAGAAAAATCACCTGTCTCTTTTATATAGTGTGGCACAGCAATCAAAAGCCATAAGTGGTCGTCTGAATAAATTCTCTCACGCGGTGGCATATTATGTTCTCCTTGAGACCATGTAAGAGGCTGAAAATGATGCATCGCATACCCTTCAGACAGCTGAGCCCTCAAGAGTTCAATAAGTCTTTTTCTCACCTCATGAGGGATTGAATGTGCAACACCTAAAATGTCCTGCGAAGAGTCTCTAAAGCCAAGCCCGTCTCTTCCACCAGCCTCTATAAAAGATGCAGATCTTGACCAGTTAAATGTTGTATGACACTGGTACTGGTTCCATATGTTCAGCATCAGATTCATCTTTTCGCTTGGTGTTGAGCATTTGAACTTGCTAAGCCTCTCAATCCAGTACTTTTGCACCTTTTCAAATTCTTTTTGGATATTTTCTTTTGATGCAAATAGTTTTTTGTATTCTTTGCCTTCCTTGTATGCATCTCCTACTCCCAACACAAACACTAAATACTCTTCCTGAGCAGGCTGAAGTTCAATTTTTACCTGTGTTGCACCGCATGGGTTTCCACCTATTGCGATGGAACCAAAACACCTGCCATTTTGAATTGCTTCTGGATTTGATTCACTGTTATATGGACCAATAAATACATCTCTATCTGTATCAAAACTCTCAATCTTTTTATTTGTGCATGTGAAAAATGCTTTTGGTTCATAAGGGCTCCAAAGCTTGATAGAATAGTCTATAATTTCATCTTCTTTGTTGTAACCCATTCTGCAAGTGTAGAGGATGTACTGGAAATCCATCATGTCAAGCATGGAATTCCAAAGACAGAACTCTGTATAAGTAAATACAGACAGTTCTTTTCTTTCACCTGACTCATTTTTGATTTTAACTTCCCAAATCTCAATTGGCTTGTCTACTGGCACAAAGATTTTTAAAGATGAAGTTATGTCATTGTATTTACTTTCAAATATTGAATATCCAAGACCATGACGACAGATGCTCTGGAACTTCTCAAGAGGCTTTCCAACAGGTTGCCAGCTTATTGACCAGAAATCTTTTGTCTTTTCATCTTTAATATATACATACCTGCCAGGTCTGTCCATTGGAATACTGTTGAATCTAAAACGAGTAACTCTTCCAAGCTTAGGGGATTTGTAAAAAGAATAACCTGAAGCATTATTTGAGATTATAAGACAATAGTCACTTGTTCCCAGATAATTTACCCATGAAGTTGGTGTCTTGGGGTTTGTTATTACATACTCTCTGTTTTGAGAATCAAAGTATCCATAGTTCATAAAAAATACCCTCCTTAATTTTTCTTCTATCCCATTATCACTTCAACAAAATGCTCTTTGCCATCTGAGAAAGCTGGTATTAAATTGGAAGACATTTCTTTACCATCAACCACAACTTTTTTGATGCCTTTTGAAACGCCCTCAGGGTTCTTTACTTGGATATTGTAAACTGCATTTCTGAACACCCTCTTTACAGTAAATCCTTTCCACTCTCTTGGTATGCAAGGGTCTATCAAAAGCCCGTCAAAATCAGGCCTTATTCCCAAAATCCACTGGGTCATTGCTACAAAATTCCATGCAGCAGAGCCTGTCAGCCATGAATTTTTGGCCTCCCCCGGCCTGTACGCATCTTTTCCTGCAATCATCTGACAGTATACATATGGTTCAATCTTGTGCACATCACTAATCTCTTCCCTGTACGATGGTGCAATCTTTGACCAGTATTCAAACGCCCTGTCCCCTCTTCCGACTATACATTCTGCTATCATAATCCATGGGTTGTTGTGACAGAACACAGCTGCATTTTCTTTGTAGCCCGGCGGATAGCTTGTAATCTCACCAAGATGAATCTTGTACTCTGTAAAAGCTGGCTGAACTAAAACTATTCCATGTTCTGTATCAAGATATTTTTTAACAGAATCGAGTGCAGAGATAGCTTTTCCATCATCAAGTCCTATTTGCGCCATTACACAAAAACCTTGTGTTTCAATAAAGATTTTTCCTTCATCGTTTTCTTTGCTACCAACCTTGTTGCCAAAATAGTCATATGCTCTTAAAAACCATTCGCCATCATAGCCATATTTCAAAATTGCCTCTTTCATCTTTTCAATGTGATATTGAGCTTCTTTTGCAAGCTCTTCTTTACCCAACCTTTCACAAATCCTTACAAATTCCTTTCCAACATAAACAAACATCCCTGCAATCATGACAGATTCTGCGGTTTTGCCATCTTTATTGTCACATGTCTGGAACGACTCATCAGGGTTTGTTGAGAAAGCGTTTAAATTTAAGCAATCGTTCCAGTCAGCTCTTCCAATAAGTGGAAGTCCATGTGGTCCTAAGTTGTTTACAACATGGTAAAATGCTCTTTTTAAATGCTCAAACATAGGAGCAGCCTTTTGAGGGTCATTCTCAAAAGGAACCATTTCATCAAGAATGGACCAGTCACCTGTTTCTTTGATGTAATGGGCAGTTGAAAGTATCAGCCACAGTGGGTCATCATTGAAGTTTCCACCAATTTCATTGTTACCTCTTTTAGTTAGTGGCTGATACTGATGGTATGCACCACCATCTTCAAGCTGGGTTGCAGCTAAGTCTAAGATTCTTTCTCTTGCACGCTCTGGTATCTGGTGAACAAAACCAAGAATGTCCTGATTTGAGTCTCTAAACCCCATTCCTCTTCCAATTCCAGATTCAAAATATGATGCGCTTCTGGAGAGATTAAACGTAACCATGCACTGATATTGATTCCATATATTCACCATTCTATCTACTTTGTCAATGCCTGTTGACACACTAAACTTATCCAAAAGTGCATTCCAGAATTCTTTTAATTTTTCAAATGCAGCATTTACATCCCCTGATTTTGAGAACTTTTCAATCATCTTATATGCCTTTTCTTTGTTTATCACACCTTTTTTAAGCCATTTTTTTTCAGGTTCATTTTCAACATAGCCGAGGACAAATACAAGATCTTTTGTTTCATTTGGCAAAAGACTAATTTCAATCATGTGAGATGCAATCGGCGACCAGCCATGTGCTTCGGAGTTAAAGCTTCTTCCTCTTTCAACAGCAGCAGGGTTTTCAAACCCTCTATAAAGGCCTAAAAATGTGTCTCTATCGGTATCAAAGCCGGAAATTGAAGTGTTTACTGAGTAAAAAGCAAAGTGATTTCTTCTTTCTCTGTACTCAGTCTTATGGTAGATTACAGAACCTTCAATTTCAACCTCACCTGTTGAAAAGTTTCTCTGGAAGTTTGTCATGTCATCAAGTGCGTTCCACAAACAAAATTCGATTAGAGAGAAAAGTTTAATTTCTTTTTTGTCGATTGTCTTGTTGGTAATTTTCAGATGATGTATCTCACAGTTTTCATCAACAGGGACAAAAAACCTTTGCTCAACCTCAATACCATTTCTTCTGCCTGTGATAATTGTATATCCAAGACCGTGTCTGCATTCATAAAATTCAAGGTCTTTTCTTGTTGGCATCCAAGATGGTGACCAAATATCTTCACCATCTTTTATGTAAAAATATCTTCCACCCATATCAAGTGGAACATTGTTGTAACGAAATCTTGTTATTCTTCGAAGCCTTGCGTCTTTGTAAAAACAATAACCTCCAGCGTGGTTTGAAATCAAAGATAGAAAATCTTTCATTCCAAGATAGTTTATCCAAGGATATGGGGTAAGAGGTGTCGTGATTACATACTCTCTTTTAGCATCGTCAAAATAGCCAAACTTCATTTTTGAAAACCCCTTTCTCAGAACATATTTATAAGGTTCCAAGCCTATTTTTAATTATACCTTTTTTGCCAAACTGCCAACTTTAATTATTTTGCTTTTATTTTGCACTATTTTGTCATGAAACAGTCTACCCAAAACTTTGATTTTAGATATTAATAATCAGCCCAAATTGTGATATACTCAATATGGACAAATTTTGCAGATGTCACACAAACAAAGGCTCAAAAAAGTAATCTTTGGAGAGGGAGAAGAATATTGAAAAAGAAGGTATGGATATTTAATCACTATGCAATCCCACCAAAAGTAGGGGGAATTACAAGGCATTTTGATTTTGCAAAGCAGCTTGCAGAAAGAGGCTACAGCGTTACAATCTTTGCTTCAAGCTTTGACCACAAACAGAGGGTTGAGATGTTAGAAAAAGGCAAGAAGTTTAAAATAGAGGAATATGAGAAAGTAAAGTTTGTGTGGATAAAGACGTTTCCTTATAAAAAGAATGATATAAGAAGGCTTTTTAATATATTTTCATATGCCAAAAACCTTTATTTCATTGCAAAAAAGTTTGAAAGACCTGATGTAATATTGGCATCCTCATTTCATCCTTTTGCCTGGATTGTGGGGTATTTGCTGTCAAAAAAATTCAAATGCAGATTCATTGCAGAGGTCAGGGACCTTTGGCCACAAAGCGGCATTGACCTTGGGGCTTTGAAGGAAGGAAGTGTAATTGTAAAGCTTTTGAGAAGTCTTGAAAAGTTTATTTACACAAAAGCAGATTATGTTGTTACTGTATTGCCAAAGGCAGACCAGTACATAGAAAGTTTGGGTATTGATAAAAAGAAGATTGTTCATATTCCAAATGGATGTGATATAGAGAGATTTGATGGTCTTAAAAATGTTTTTTCAGAAGAAGCGAAAAAGATTTTAGATGAACATGAAGGATATTTTAAGGCTTGTTACTTGGGTGCGCTTGGACAAGCAAATGCAATGGAGACCATAATAGAGGCTGCAAAAATTGTTCAGGAAAAGGCAGCAGACAACATACATTTTTTGATAATAGGTGACGGTCCAGAAAAAGAAAAGCTTGAGAATATGGCAAGAGAGCTTGGACTTAAAAATATATTTTTTTATTCTCCCATTTCAAAGCTTTCTGTGCCAAGCTTACTCAAAGGTGTAGACATAACACTTGTGGCTATGCACAACCTCAAAGTGTATAGATTTGGAATATCTTTAAATAAGCTATTTGACTATCTTTGTGCTGCAAAGCCAATTGTTTTTGCAGGAAATGTTGCAAATGATATTGTCAAAGAGTCGGGTGCAGGAATTTCCTGTAGCAGTTATGACAGCAAAGCTTTTGCTGAGGCAATATTGAGCTTGTATGCTATGTCCAAAGAAGAGAGAGAGAGAATTGGACAAAAGGGAAGAGAGTATGTCCAAAAGTACCATGATATAAAGATGCTTGCAGACAGGTTAGAAAAAATATTGTAAGCGGAGATGGTAGAAGGTGAAGTCGTATATTAAAAGCTATCACAAGCTGAGCAAATTTTTCGTTGTCCTTATGGACATTTTACTTGTGCACGCAGGCTATATAATTGCCTATATTATAAAATTCAACTTTACATTCCCAGAGAAAAATTTTATGCCTTATTATACATTGATTCCCCAGATAACTCTTTTTACACTTGTGCTTTTGAATATTTACGGACTTTATACAATAACCATGAAAACTTTCAGCGAAATAGCATTTTCGCTTGGTTTAGCACTTATGCTTCTACAATTTTTAACAGTTGTATCAACATTTTTCTACAGACACTTTGCTTTCCCACGAAGTATATTTATAATTGCCTTTTTTGTACAGTTTTTATTGCTTTTGGGTTGGAGAGGGCTTGTATTATATGTCTTCAAAAGAGTTCAAGGTGTCAAGCATGTACTTGTGATTGGTGAGATCTCAAAGGCACAGGAGTTTGCTCAAAAGCTTCAAAATATTTCAAAGGGCTGGATTGATGTAAAATATGTGCTTGAGCCAAAAGCTATTGAAGAATTGATACCTTATATAAAAGTTGTGGATACAATTTATCTTTATTCAAAAATGGATGAAAACTTAAAAAGTGAGATTGTGAGAAAAGCGATAGAATTCAAAAAACACATTTTCATAGCACCAGACTTTAGAGATATATTGGTTTCAAGAGCGAGAGTGATTCAGTTTGACGATGTTGCAACACTTTCGATTGAACAGCCAGAGCTTACTTCCGAGCAAAAGCTCATAAAAAGAGTGTGTGACATTCTTCTTGCATCAGTTGCGCTGGTTATTGCTTTTCCTATAATGATTTTGATTGCAATTGCTATAAAACTTGACTCTGAGGGACCAGTAATTTACAAACAAAAAAGGGTTACAGAAGGTGAAAGAGAGTTTTATGTTTTAAAGTTTAGAACAATGGTAAAAGATGCTGAGAAGATGACAGGTCCTGTTTTGGCAACTGAAAACGACCCGAGGATAACAAGGGTTGGAAGGTTTTTACGCGCAACCCGGCTTGATGAACTTCCGCAGCTGATAAACATTTTAAAAGGTGAGATGAGCTTTATAGGTCCAAGACCAGAGCGACCATACTTTGTTGAGCAGTTTAAAAAGCTCTATCCTGAGTATTCGCTTCGCCACAATGTAAAAGCAGGGCTCACAGGACTTGCCCAGGTTTACGGCAAGTACGCAACAAGTCCTGAAGACAAGCTCAGGCTTGATTTGATATATATAAAGAACTACTCCGTATTTTTGGATATTAAAATACTTCTTTTAACACTCAAAACAATTTTTACAAAAGAGGCTGCTGAGGGGGTAAAAACCCAAAAAGAATAGAGTTGCTTTTCGATTTTGTGAGGCAGCCCTATGCTTTATCAAAAATTCAGCAAGAAGACTCCATCTTCTCTAAGATGGAGATGAATTGCTAAAATATGGTATTAATATTCTCAAGGTGATGTCAAATGTATAAAACTCAGAAGAATCATATAAGGTGCGAT
>OFGS01000246.1_pt1 | contig 12368 bp, 10 predicted proteins | sample 1521851 | NCBI WGS metagenome assembly OFGS01 (sample SAMEA3142070, study PRJEB24117) | hot springs metagenome
GCATCCATCACATACGGAATACCTGATATTTTAGCCGCATCTTCAGTGAGGGCAATAAGGTCTTTTCTTGAAATTGTAGAGATTCTGAAGTTTCTTGACCCTGCCATGAGCTGCTGCAAACCTGTTTTGAACTTTTGTACAAACGTATAGATACCAATTGCGCCAAGAGGTATGTTCTTTATCTCATCACCATACTTTTCACGCAGCTCTTCATATGTTATGAATATTTCTTCGGGTGTTGAACCATACTTGGATACTGTCTTTGGAAGATTGCCTTCTTTTAGCCACTTTTCAATATTCTTGCCTACCATGCCTGGTATCATCAAAGCTCTTCCCATACAAACAGCTTTTACATATGGTGCACCCATTGCAATTGCCTTGAACACACCATCCTCAGTTGAAAAACCACCTGCAATTGCAAGGTCAGGAACTCTAAAGCCTTTCTTTATAAGCTTTTCAGCAAACTGATATGCCAGAGCTTCTAAGTAGAATGTTGGAATTCCCCACTCGTTCATCATTGGCCACGGACTCATGCCTGTTCCACCTGGTGCACCATCAATTGTTATCAAATCAAGTTTTGCCTCAGCGCCAAACCTCAGTGCCATTGCAAGCTCAACAGCTGAATATGCTCCAGTCTTTAGAGTGATTCTTTTAAATCCAAGACTTCTAAGTCTTTCTATCTCTTTCAAAAAGCTTTCTTTCTCAACAAAACCAAGTCTTGAATGTCTTTCAAACTCTCTGATGGCACCTTTCTTGAACGCCTCTTGCACTTCTTTCAAAGTTGGGTCAGGAAGAACTACATAACCTCTTTTTTTCAGTTCAAGGGCTCTTTCAAGGCTTTTTACCTTAATCTCACCACCTATACACTTTGCACCCTGACCCCACTTGAGCTCAATTGTGTCAAGCCCGTGCTTTTCAATTACATACTCTGCAACCCCAAGGCGAGTATCCTCAACATTCATCTGGACCAAAATCTCGCCCCAGCCTTCATAGAATCTCTTATATGTAGTTATTCTCCTGTCCATCTCAGGAGACTTTTTGACCTTGCCATCTGATGTGAGCTCAAGTTCTGGATCGACCCCACACACATTCTCACCACAAACAAGTGTAATGCCTGAAATAGCAGCACCAACAGCAAAATGTTCCCAGTTTTTGCGTGCAATCTCTGTTGAACCAAGAGCACCAGTGAATATCGGTACCTTCATTTTAACCTTCTTTTCCCAGCCATACTCGGTTGTTGTGTCAACATTGGGGAATATAGCTGTGTCTGGATTTGGCTCAACACCTTCAGGAAGTCCTTTTGCTCCAACAGCATAACCTTGAATATTGAGATGCGAATAATCAACAGGGTAATTCTTGTCAGCACCTGCAGTAACTTCTCCAAATGGTCCTGGATACAAAACCTCTCTTCCTCTAAAAGAGGCTACAAAAATTTCACAGTTTCCCTGACACCCATCCACACACCTTGTACAAATTCCTGACATTGGCACAACATCTTTTGAACGGTTAAAAGTGCCTGTTGCTTCATTTGAATTTGGTCTTCTTAAATTCATTTCGCAACCATCCTCCCTTGCTACATAATTTTATTAAAATTGAAAATATAACAACCAAAATTAATTACAAATCAAAAGTGAATATTGTAAGTACAGAAACTGCTATCTTTAAAAACGAGAGTAAAGCCCTCCTCGCTGGAATTTTGTATTCTCTCACTATATATCTAACCTTTCCAGAAGGACCACATTCAATTTCATTGACATAATCAATCTTTATAGAAATATCACCAAATTTGCTCTTAATACTTTCTACAAATCTGGTAACCTCACTTTCATCGAATCCCTTACCTTTTACAATCCTGAGCGTCATATTCTCCAAATCATGCTGAACAAGCTGATACTGCAGCACTCCTTCCATCTCTCTTGCTAATATATTGAAAAAGTGGCTGTCATAAACTTCTCCGCTCTTTGTGACAAATATCTCATCAATCCTACCATCTATTTCCTTAATAGTTGGAAATCCTACTCCGCAGTCACAGCTTTCATCATCAAGAGTCACCACATCGCCAAGTCTATATCTTAGTCTTGGCATTACATAATTATGAAGATCTGTTACCAAGATTGACTTTCTCTTTTCATTCTCTAATCCTTCGATATCTACAAACTCATAAAATCCTGTCAAGGTCATCAAATGCATCTTACCTTTTGGACATTGATATGCAATTATTCCACCATCCCTCGCACCGTATTCGTTTATCACAGGGCATTTAAATACTTCCTGAATTAAATCCTTTTGGTATTCATATAAATTTTCAGCTGTGGTGACAACTCCCTTGAGCTTTAGCTTCAACTCTATGCCATTTTCTTTTAAAAGATATGCAAGTTTATATGCTGCAGAAGGATATGCGTATATATATAAAGGCTTAAATCTCTTGATTCTTTTTGCAATCTCCTTTATGGTTTTCTCGTTTATATCCCATGAAGAAATTATAAGCCTATTTTTCAGCACTCGCTCTTTAATTTTTCCTTTCAAATCCTTAACATAATCCATGTCATTTCTTGATGCCCAAAGCATCAGACACCTATCACCAATGTTTATCCCCCACCACGAAAGTCCCAAATACCTTGCTGCTTCGTACCACTCAACAGTTTCTCTGTCCATGTAAAACTTCACTGGCTCGCCTGTAGACCCGCCTGTTCTATTTAAGATGCACTTTGAAAGATCTGCTTTATCTGACAAGTAAAAATCTCTGTTTTTCGAAAACTCTTTTTTCTCCAAGATGGGAAATTCTTTTAAAGCCATTTCTGGACAAGCTTCTATATCTTTTTTGAGATAGTCGTACTTTTTATATGCTGGGACGTGTTCAATACAATACAACAACAGCTTTTTGAGCTCTTCTCTTTGAACATCTTCAATTTTTTCTTGAGAAGCTCTGCTATTTTGTGACAAAATCCTTAGTTTCTTTCTTATTGTGTTTCCTTTAAAAATTTCCATTAAAGAAAAGAATACGTTTCTTATAAGCAATCCAATAAAATCCATATCCTAAACTCCCAATCGAACTTTTTTAATTTACTATTCAAATTATACCACATGCTTCAAAAAACAAACAATAGATTAAATAATTTTAATCAGATTTTCGTGAAAAATAAATAAAAAAGTCTCTCACCCCTTTGTAAAAAATGGGCAAGAGACTTTACTTACAATTACATCTTCTCTGGAGCATCAACTCCAAGTAGTCTTAGCATATTCTTTATAACAATTCTCACACACTCAACAAGAGAAAGCCTTGTAAACATAAGATCTTCATTTTCATTTTTAACTCTGCACGCGTTATAAAAGGCATGGAACATAGATGCTAAATCTAAAAGATACTTTGTCACTCTGCTAACGTCTAAGTTCTTTGCAGCTATCTCTATTTCTTCAGGAAGCTCTAAAAGCTTTTTCAAAAGTTCAAGCTCTTCTTCTTGCTGCAAAAGTTCTACTTTTATTCTACTTTTATCTAACACTATTCCCTCTTCTGAAAGAGCTCTAAGGATTCCGCATGTTCTTGCATGAGCGTATTGGACATAAAACACAGGGTTGTCAAGTGTCTGCTGGGTCACAAGGTCTAAATCTATCTCAATGTGGGTGTCTGCTGATTTTGTATTGAACATAAACCTTGCAGCGTCTTTGCCTATTTCGTCAATAAGGTCAATAAGGGTTATTGCCTTGCCAGTTCTCTTTGACATTCTGACAATTTCTTTGCCTCTTACCAGCCTTACAAGCTGCATAAGAATAACTATGAGCCTTTCTGGGTCAATCCCGAGCGCCTTCATTGCAGCTTTCATCCTTGCAACATGCCCGTGATGGTCAGCACCCCAGATGTCTATTACAATGTCAAAGCCTCTTTTTTCAAACTTGTTTCTGTGATAAGCAATATCAGCTGCAAAATAGGTTGGAATCCCATTTGCTCTTATCAAAACCTCATCTTTTAAGCTTTCATCTATCTTTGATGCTGCAAACCACAGCGCCCCGTCTTTTTCGTAGGTGTATCCTCTTGATTTTAAATCCTCAATTGTCTCAAAAACTTCTCTACTTTCATAAAGGCTACTTTCATGAAACCATACATCATATTCTATGCCATATTTTCTCAAGTGCTCTTTCATAAGTGAAATATTTCTCTTTAGTGCAAAATTAACAAGCTTTTTCCTTCTCTCATCTGAGGACAAATTCTCCAAATCATCCCCGTGCTCGTCTAAATATTCTTTTACCCTTTCGATTATATCCTCACCATGATAGCAATCTTCAGGAAGCTCTATATTTTCGCCCTTGAGCTGTCTGTATCTAATCTCAAGGCTCTGTCCAAACTTTTCTATCTGGTTTCCAGCATCATTGACATAAAACTCTTTTGTGACATTGTATCCTGCCCATTTTAAAAGGTTTGCAAGGCAGTCCCCAAGCGCACCTCCGCGGGCATTCCCCATGTGCATAGGACCAGTCGGGTTTGCCGAAACAAATTCAACCATCACTTTTTTGCCATTTCCAATATTTACTTTTCCATAGTCGTCGCCTTCAGACAAAATCACATCCACAACTTTGTAAAGCCAGTCTTTTTTGAAAAAGAAATTTATAAATCCTGGCCCTGCAACTTCAACCTTTTCAATGAAAGTATTTGATAAATCAACTGAGCTTAAAATGCTCTGGGCTATCTCCCGGGGATTTTTCTTTAGTTTTCTTGTAAGCTCCATTGCTATGTTTGTTGCAAAATCGCCGTGAGATTTCTCTTTCGGCTTTTCAATCATTATATCTGGAATGCTGTCAAGCTCAAATATTCCTTTATCAATACAGTTTTTTATGGCATTTTGAACTACATCTTGAATCTGCTGTTTTGCAAGTTTTACCAAATTCAATTTTTTACACCTGCCTCTTTGATTTTAAGTAAAAAGTCATTTTCAGACATCATATGCGAATCCAAATCTATAGCATACTCAACCAAAACCTCTCCACCGTTATCGTCCAAGTCAACTTTCATTCTTTTTGTATAAACCCCAATCATTATAACTCCTTGGTCGGTTACATATGTTGAAATGTGTCTTTTTCCAGGCTCAAATACAAAGGTTGATGTAACATCACCCCAGCGAATTAAAGTGATAAGGTCGGGCTGAATCTTAAAAGTTGTTGTCGTACCTGCAAGCCCGGTCAGTTCGCTTTCCTTATATGTCACAAAATAACTTTCTCCTTTTTTATAGAACTTGCCCTCTGTGAAAAATTCTATGCTATTTTCAAAGCTGCTGACGGGGTATTCCTGCGTGCCTTTTACGTAAATCAGGACGTCTTTTTTCATACTTCCACACCCCAAAAATGGCTATTTTCAGTATCTCTCTATGTCTATCTTCTCTTCACATTTTATCTTCTCATTTAAAAATATTGAAGCTATAGACTCAAACTTTTTGAGATTATCACTTGCATAAAAGTAATATGTCGGTTCTTCGCTGGAAGTGTTTAGCATATCATTCTCTTTTAATAGTTCAAACACCTGCTTGGCTGTCTCAAGTGCTGGATTTATTAGCACAACGTCCGGCAATACCTTCTTTATGACATCCTGTAAAAAAGGATAGTGAGTACATCCCAGAACAAGAGTATCTATCTCTTTTTCATTGAACTCTTCTAAGTACTCTTTCGCGACAAGATGAGTTACCTCTTTATCTGTCCACCCTTCTTCTACAAGCGGAACAAAAAGAGGACACGGCTTTGAAAAAACCTGTAGGCTACTATCAAGCTCTAATATCTTTTTTTCAAAAGCCCCACTTGCAATTGTTCCTTCTGTTCCTATAACTCCTATTTTTTTATTTTTAGTAGCTCTTACTGCTGCCTCAGCTCCCGGCTCAATTACTGCAACAATGGGAATGTCAAATTTTGCTTTCAAAGCTTCATATGCATATGCAGAGGCAGTGTTACATGCCACAACCACAATTTTAACATTTTTTGATAGCAAAAACCTTGTGTTTTGCATTGCAAACTTGGTAACTGTCTCTTTAGACTTAGAACCATAGGGAATTCTTGCCGTGTCGCCAAAATACACAATGCTCTCATTTGGCATAAGACTTACAATCTCTTTGAAGACGGTAAGCCCACCCAAACCAGAATCAAATATACCGATCGGTCGCAAATCCATAGCTATTTCAGCCCTCTTTGCTATATTTTATGCTTTTTTTCTGTCTATTTTTCTCAATGGCAAGAGAAATTAGTTTATCAATGAGCTGAGAATATGGAATGCTACTGAACTCCATAAGTTTTGGATACATCGAAATACTTGTAAAACCGGGTATTGTGTTTACCTCGTTGAAATACACTTTGTTCGTATCTTTATCAACAAAAAAGTCCACTCTTGCCATTCCACAGCACTCAAAAATTTTGTAAATCCTTGCTGCCAAATCTTTTATCTCTTCAACAACTTCTTTTGGAAGTCTTGCCGGGATGATGAGCTCTGATGAATTATCAATATACTTTGCCTCATACGAATAAAACTCTCTTGACGGAATTATTTCTCCAGGTTCAGAGACAAATACCTCATCATTCCCAAGAACTGCGCATTCTATCTCACGAGCGTTGATAGCCTGTTCAATCAAAATCTTTGTATCATACAAAAAAGCCTCATGTATTGCTAAAACAAGGTCTTCTCTGTCTTTTGCTTTTGAAATACCAACAGATGAGCCTGAGTTTGCAGGCTTTACAAAAACAGGATACGAAAACTCACTCTCTATTCGCCTTATAAAATAATCTTTTTTAGCTGAATATTCGTTTTTGTATACAACCAAAAAATGACCCTGTGGTATTCCTTCTAAAAGTGCAAGCTTTTTAGCAAATGCTTTGTCCATGCATATAGCCGACGAAAGAACACCGCAGCCCACATACGGTATGTTAGACAACTCTAAAAGTCCCTGAACTGTCCCGTCCTCACCATTCAGTCCATGCAAAACTGGGAACACAACGTCAATGTCGATAAAGGTAGCCTCGTTATCTTTTATTTTTACAAGTGCCTTTTTGGTTCTATCAGGAGAGACAAAACATTCTATAGAAAACTGAGTCCACTTGCTATCCAAATCTTCAATTTTACCTGTGTACAAGAGCCATTTTCCTTCTTTTGTTATACCTATTGGAATTATTTCGTATTTTTCCTTATCCATATTTTGCATGATTGATTTTGCCGAAACTATAGATATTTCGTGTTCTGTTGAAACTCCTCCAAACAAAACAGCAACCTTTAACTTGGTCATTATCAATATTACCTCCAAAAATATGCTTTTTGTAAATTTATATTATTCATTAGGCAGACAACATTATTACATTTAAAACTTGGTTTTTATAATCCAAGATAGCTTTTAACATCAAGCAAAATTTCCTCTAATTTCTGTCTATCTGGGCTTTCGCCATAAATTCTTATAAGGTCTTCTGTTCCAGATGGTCTTACCAAAAACCACGACATATCTTCAAGTATAACCTTCAATCCATCCCTTGTTCTGTATTCTACACATTTAAGCCTTGCAACTTCACTTTTGCCGAAATTTTTTATCCTTTCCAAAGCCTCTTCTTTTTTCTGAGAAGTTGTCCTCACATCAATTCTTTTATTATAAAGCTTCCCATACTCAGATTCAATGCTCTTTAAAATCTCTTTTGGAGATTTTTGAAGCTTTGCAACTGCCTCTGCAACCAAAAGGTCAGCCAAAATCCCATCTTTCTCAGGCACATGCCCCTTTATGGAAAGCCCTCCAGACTCCTCTCCACCGATTAAGCTATCTTCTTTCATCAAACACTCTGCAATATATTTAAATCCAACAGGCGTTTCGATACAGCGCATATTGTGTTTCTCTGCAATTTTGTCGAGCATAGAAGTTGTTGCAACTGTCCTTGCAATTGACGATGCTTTCCCGCGCGTTTTTATCAAATAGTCTGCAAGCATAAAGATTACCTCATTCGCTGAAATATATGTGCCGTCTGGATTTACAACACCAAACCTGTCTGCATCTCCATCTGTTGCAAGGCCTAAGTCAAATTTTTCGCTCTTTATAACCTCTAAAAGGTCTTTCATATTCTCCAAATTAGGCTCCGGCAAATGTCCACCAAAAAGCGGGTCGCGCCAATTATTAATTACCTTTACTTCACATCCAAGCCTCTTGAGCGCTTCATCAACATATCCTATTCCACAGCCATACATAGGATTTACAAGAACTTTTAAAGTTTTCCCTTTAAATGCCTTTTTGTCTATCAAGTTCAAAACATCATTTATATATTCTTCCTTGTGGTCAAAGTACTCAATGAGCTTCTCATCAGGATTTAAACTGCCAAGTCCTTCTTTTTGAATCCTTTCCACGTTTTTTACTATCTTATCTGTAATCTGTGTGTTGGCAGGCCCTCCATAGTGAGGAATAAACTTTATTCCATTGTAGTAATATGGGTTGTGACTTGCTGTTATCATTATTGCTCCGCTTACACCTTTTTTAACAACAGCGTGTGCTAAAGCTGGTGTTGGAATCGGCTTTTTTGAAAGAAGAACGTGTATTGCATTGCTACTTAGAACCTCGGCACATACCTTTGCAAAATTTTCTGAGTGAAATCTATAGTCATATCCAACTATTATTGTCGGGTTTTCGTAGTTTTCTAAAACATATTCAGATATTGCCTGAGCAACAATTTTTACATTCTCAAAAGTAAAATCGTCTGCTATAACTCCTCTCCAGCCATCTGTTCCAAAATAGATCTTTTTCATCTTTTATGTCCTCCTCCAAAAAAGATTGGACAAATATATTATAATATAGTTTGAAATTTTTACAATAAACAAAAAAGATGACCGGACAGAAAATATAGAAATCCGGCCATCCTTCCTTCTTCATTTGTCAGCTGGAGCCAAGTACTTTTCAATCTTCTTTTTAACCCGCTGAAGTGCATTGTCAATTGACTTTACATCCTTGTGAATCATATCAGCAATCTCCTGATAACTCCTTCCTTCAAGGTAAAGGCTCAAAACCTTGAACTCAAAAGGAGAAAGACATTCAGTAATAACATTTATAGCGTTTTCAAGCTCCTCCTTTGTAATCATAACCTCTTCGGGGTCAGAAATGAATGTGTCTGCTAACGTATCAATTAGCGTTCTTTCATCATTTTCATCGTACACAGGCTTGTTAAGTGATATGTAGGTGTTAAGAGGAATATGTTTTTGCCTACTGGCAGTCTTGATTGCAGTTATCATCTGGCGTGTTATACACATCTCTGCAAACAATCTAAATGAAGGATATTTAGTCTCATCAAAATCACGCACAGCTTTAAACAGACCTATCATACCTTCTTGATAAATATCCTCCTTATCAGCCCCAATCAAAAAGTACATCCTGCACTTTGCCTTCACAAAGTTTTGATACCTGGAAAGAAGCTCCTCAAGAGCTTCTTTCACTCCTTCTCTTGAATATTTCACTAATTCCTCATCTGAACATTCTTTAAAATTCAAAAGCCATTTTTGTAATGTCAAGGCAATAAGCCTCCTTAAGTTTTTAAGCCTTGTATTGAAATAAAGAAAAAACTCTCACATTAATTATATATTATCACTAAAGCTTCTTTCAAGCTCATTCCAGGTTTTCTTTGAACTTCTCCAATTTGCGAATAACCTCATCTTCTAAAGCATCTTCTAATCTTCCACTTGTATGCATCTTTTCTTTTTCTTTCTTCTCGATTTCTTTTCTATAGTGCTCAATCTCGTATATAAGTTCTCTTGGAGGTATTCTCAATGCACCATCTCCAAGGATTATGAGCTGTTCTAAATAGTCTGAGGTTACAACACCAATCTTTTCGTTTTTGCTATTCTTGTAAACATACTGTTCTATGTAGTTGTCAGCTGTCTCTCCCTCTTTTGTAAATATTACCTCTACATTGCTGATAGTCTTCTTTTTCCGCATAGCTCCTTTAACCAAGTGTGAATCAAACACAATGGTAATTTTATACCCTTTGTAGCCAGAAAAATCAGCCAAAATGTCAATTAACTTTTTTCGTGCACTGTCCAAATCATCTTCAGCAATTTTCCTTAATATTTCCCACGCATTTATAAAGTTGTATCCATCAACCATTAAGTGCACCTTTGATTTCTCCTTCTTTAAGTCTTTGTTTCAAAACCTCAAAAAATATGATACCGGCCGCAACAGACGCATTAAACGAATTGACATATCCTTTTTGTGGGATTTTTATCAAAAAGTCAGCACCTTCTTTCACAAGCCTGGATATACCTTTTCCTTCAGAACCTATCACAATACATGTTGGAATAGTAAAATCACACTCATAAACAGGTTTTAGCCCACTTGCATCTGTAGCAAACACCCATATGCCCTTCTCTTTCAGCTCCTCAATAGTCCTTCTTAAGTTTACAACCCTTGCAATCTTCATATACTCAACAGCACCTGCAGAAGCCTTTTCAACAGCTGGTGTTACAGGGCATGAATTCCTTGCTTCAATCACAATTCCATGCGCTCCACACAAATGTGCAGACCTTATGATAGACCCAAAGTTTTGTGGGTCGGTTATGCCATCAAGCAAAACTAAAAAAGGCGTCTCTCCTCTCTGCCTTGCTTCAGCCAAGATGTCATCTGTATCGCAATATTCAAACTCGTGTGCAATGGCAATGACGCCTTGTGGATTTTTTGTCTGCGCCATTTTATCTATCTTGCTTTTATCAACAAATTTAACCACAACACTATTTTGCTTGCAAAGGTTTATTATTTTGGCAATTTCTTTATCTCTTGCTGAATTAGAAATATACACCTCTGTTATCTTTGCTCCGCTTATGAGTGCTTCTTTTACTGGATTTTTCCCTTCAATTGTCCTCATGCTTCTCCCTCTTTTTCCCAAGATATTTTTCTCTTACCCTTTCAAGCTCTCCACAGGAAAATTTTCCTTCCGGGCAATAGCCAAGTTTTATGCATTTAGGCCCTGCAAATTTGAATATGTTTGGAGCAACCTCTTTTACAAGTTCTAAAATCTTGTCAGCAACAGCTCTTATCTCCCACTGAGCTCTGTTGCAGCACCTTTCGCTGAAAAAATGTAAAAGCTCTCTTGCGTTCATTGTCATAATAATCTTTGTTTCACAGGCATTTGGAAGAACATATCTTGCATCCTCTATCGCCATTTTTTCTGCTTTTTTAAAAGCCTCTTTCTCTGAAATTCCTTGCATTTTAAATCTTTCAAAGTGCTTCTTTTGAAGTTTTTCAGACAAAATAGCATAAGCCTGTGAAATCTGAGCCATAGTCTCTATAAAAATATTTTTAAGCTCCTCATCTTCTTCTATGTTTGGCGGAATTATATAATCAAATCCGTCCATCTTGACATACCTCTGAGATTGCTGCGAATACGAAGCAATCCTGTGACGGACAAGCTGGTGTGTAAAGCTTCTTGAAACTCCTTCTATGCCAAATGTGAAGCTTACATGTTCTAAGGGTGACTGATGCCCCACCTCTACCAAAAAATTCAGAAAGTTTTTTACTGCCTCATCATCTAATCTTTCGAAGATATTCTCAATGGTTGTATTAGAATAACAAAGTTTTGCAGCAGTTGCAACAACCTTTTCAGGCTCTGGTGTGTGGGATAAAAGAACAACCTTGAACTTCATAATCAATTCCTCCATGTACAATAATTGCATTTTGCTGGTATAAAAATAAATGAAGTTTTGTGATAAAATTATTGTATCACAAAAAGGGGGCAATTTTATACATGGGAAAACTATTTATTACGCCTAAACAGCAAAATTTTGTTTTAATAGGCTATGATTTTATTAAAAATCATATGCCTTTTTCTGACGGGGAATTTGTGAAGGTGTACATATACCTTAAATATCTTTTCCAGAACAAAATTGAAGCAGTTGAAATAGATAGGATTTCAAAGGAACTAAATCTTCTTGAAAGTGATGTTGTAAAAGCACTCGAATTTTGGGCACAGAGAAACCTAATAAGGCTTTCCAAAGACGTTGATGGCAATTTTTCAATTGAGTTTCTGGATGAGATGTTTGCATCTGAAAAGGTTGAAAGCACGCCAACACCTCCAGTTTATACAACAGAGGACTTATCCAGATTTTTTGAGACAGATGAAAAGTTTAGAAACCTTCTTGAATTTGCCCAAAAACAGTACTGTAGGACATTTAACAAAAGTGATATTGATGTTTTGCTTGAGATTTATGACTGGCTAAAACTGCCTATTGAGGTTATATTTATGTTAATAAACTATGCTACGATAACCAAAAATAATAAAAACCTTAAATTCCTTGAGCAATTAGCAATCAAATGGAAGGAGCTTAATATTGATAGTATTGAAAAAGCTGAAGAATATATAAAGTCACAGGAAGATACAAGCAGAATAAAAAG
>OFGS01000247.1_pt1 | contig 12344 bp, 9 predicted proteins | sample 1521851 | NCBI WGS metagenome assembly OFGS01 (sample SAMEA3142070, study PRJEB24117) | hot springs metagenome
AAAGTGACGGGCAGTTGGACTTGGCTTAGTCCACCACTATCCCCAGCGACGACGCACATTTTTCACCAATATTATGATAATACAATTGTAACACCGAATTATTTTTACCAAGAACGTCCTTATGAAAAGCACCGTCATTGATGCGGTGTTTTTTATATGAATATATTCCTAATTTTCAGAATAATATTTACTATCTTCTTATTTTTTTGATATAGTTATAGAAAAAAGAAGAAGGGGGAAGGGTGTGTGGATTTCATCGAGCAACTCAAAATGGAAGAACTGAGGAAGAAAAATTTTTTCTTGTTTCTTATTTACACGTTTAGTGCAGTAACAGGTGTGATCGGGCTTATTTTGATTGGAGAGAGAGTAGAGAAGATCGCCATCTATGGAGGAAGTTTGGCTCTGAATGTATGCGTTTATGTAGCTTTAAGAAAAATGAAAAAGTACGAGCTGATTTACCCATACTTTATTATTTTTATATTATTTTTGGCCACTTTAGTCAGCCTGTTTACGACTGGAGGGAGCTTAGGAACGATTGCCCTTGCTTTTTGTTTAGTTGTGTTGTCAGTTTTACATCTACATCGTACACTGTTTATTACAGGAATTTTACTTGGGGCAATCATTTTAGTTATTAGTGCACTCGTTCCTTCTCCTTTTCAACAAGTGTTTCAAAAAACAGGACATACGGTGTTTATTGTTTATGTGATGATCGGTATCGCGCTTTCTGTGCTGCTATATCTAAGTCGCAAGCAGTTTCATCAACTTGTTGAACACGTTGGGCAGGCGCACGAGGAAAAAGAAAAACAAACAGCAAGAAGACATGAGCTCGAACAACAAGTAAAGCATATTATTGAAAACGTCGAACATATTCATCAAAAAGTACTTCAACATGTGCAAGCGCAAGAAGAAATGAAAGAAGCGATTCGTCAAGCTGCGGTAGCGGGTCAGGCGCAGAGCGAGCAAGTCATTGATATTCACGATGAAGTAGCGGAAGCGAAGGTGATGAGTGAGCGCATTTACGAGACTTCTAGACAACTGAAAGAGCATTCGTCACAATCGAGCGAGATGGCGCAAGCAGGCATGCAAAAAATGCATTTGTTATTGATGCATACAGAAAAGTTTCACGAAGTCATTCATGCCACAAGGACAACATTAAATGCGTTAACGAGCAAAATTGCGAGTACAAATGAGTTAACAAAAAAAATTAATCAAATTACAAATCAGACGAACTTATTGGCATTAAATGCGACAATCGAGGCAGCACGCGCAGGGGAATATGGAAAAGGATTTGCGGTTGTCGCTGAAGAAATTCGCAAGCTAGCTGTGTTAACGGAGGAGACGACACAACAAATCGTTCGCAATTTGGCAGAAGTGAATGAAAGCAATAGTGAGTTGCTGGAGCGGATGGATGAAACGAGCGAACAATTGACAAAAAATGAGACGTTGACAGGTGAAGTCAACGCTTACTTCGAAAAGCTATATCAATCGCTAACTTACTTACAAGAGCAGCTATCACACTTTTTTATCATTAGCGAAAAGTTAGAGAAACAAGGAGAAAAAATGGACCGTTCCATCAGCGATTTTTCAGTTTTCATTCAACAATCGAGCGCTTCGCTTGAAGAGGTGAGTGCAACAGTAGAACATTTAAAAGATGCGAATGAACAAATGGCAGCGTATGTAACAGAAACAGCCCATCGTGCCGCGGCCATTCAACAACAAATAGTATAAAAGGGAAAAGCACCCCGAATTTCACATGAAATATTTGGGGGTGCTTTTATTTTTGTTACATTACATTCACGCTAGGCGTTCTCTTGTCTCAAGAAAATCGTTCCACATCGTAATGAATAAGTCGATTAATTTCGGATCGAATTGTTTTCCGCGACCGTCAAGCAAAATCTCCTTTACCTTTTCTGGCGGAAAGGCATCTTTATAAATACGTTTGGATAGCAATGCATCAAACACGTCAACAATTGCCACAATTCTTCCTTCTAACGGGATCTCTTCCCCTTTTAAACCATTCGGATACCCTTGTCCATTCCACCATTCATGATGTGTTTGGGCGATGTTTGCTGCCATTTGAATGACAGGTAAATCGAGATTAGCTAAAATTTGATGGCCGATGAGTACGTGCGTTTTCATGGACTCCCATTCCTCTTTCGTCAGTTTACCGGGTTTGTTTAAGATATAATCAGGGATACCGACTTTTCCAATATCGTGAAATTTAGCTGCAATTTGAATGTCTTCTACAAATTGTTCATCACATCCTGCCAAGCGAGCAAGCATGCTGGAAAGAATACCGATACGATGTACGTGGTTTTTTGTATCATCATCGCGATATTCAGCAAGTTGAAGTAGCCGCTCAAGCGTATCAAACATCACTTTTGCTTCTTTTGTTACGTCTTGGATGACGAGAAGCGCACGTGATAGCTCAAAAATTTTATTCTGCGGCAAAAGCCGAACTTTATAATAGTGGGGACCACTTTCATTGTCAAACGTTGCAAGTAATGGTTCTGGTCGTTCTTCTAATGCTGGACAACCCGAGCAAGGTACGGTGCGTTTATGGAATAGTTCATAACAACGTCGTCCAATTGGGTATTCTTCTTCTATACCAATAGTGCGTAATAACCGTTTTGTTTTCTCATCAATCCATGTAATGCGACCAAAGTCAATCGTGCTAATTTCGTAAGCATAAATATCGAGAAAATCGAAATCGCGTAAAAACAAGTACGGTCGAATAATTTCTTACATAATCGAAAGTGTAAATTTCGTAAATCGTTCAAACGAATGAATATACTGGACAATATATGGGTCATGCAAATATTCTTGCGTTAAAAATACCTTTTTTATCGCTTCACAAATAGACTCGGTTGTAATATGGAAAAAACTTTCATGGTATTTTTGATCGATAATTAATCGACTCCAGTCGCGAATAATACGAAAGTATGCCTCCGTATCGTAATAAATTTTTTCTTGAAAAAATTGCAATAAAAAGTTTTTAACATAATTGAAAAACTTCTCTCGTTCGAAAAAGCTATATGAATAATCTTCCCATAATCGTTGGGAGAACGATTGGCGAAATGCTTCCATAATCGCATCGACGCGAAACGAAATATAGCCGCTAAATTGATCAAGATGTTGCAAATCTTGTTCTGTAAATCCATTCACTTGCTGTAGTTTGTGCAACTCGTAACGGAGCGGGTGGACCGCTTTTTCGATTTCAGACATTTCATATGCTTCAAGGGTAAGCTGCATGTCAAATGAAAATAGTGCATGAATAGCTAATAAAATGTTGATTGCTTCATTCGGCAAAACGGGAGAGATATGTTTATAAATAATTTCAACATATTTCGTATACGTAGCTAAATACCATTTTAAATCGAGGCCGATTTCCGAATGAACTTTACCAATATTGTATCTCTTTTGAACGTACGTATCATCGATAATGCCAGTAAAACATTCGTTCAAATACGCTATTTGTGTTTTTTTCAACCTTCCTAATGTGGAATGTTCTTCAATTAATTTACGTAAAGAAGGAATACATAATATCTCTTTATATAAATCTTCCACAATTCCTTTGACTAACGGTTGTAATACATTGCGATGATTGTAAATGGATTGTAGCTTTTCTTCTGTTACCCCTGTATAACGTAGCTGATGAAGTCGCTTTTTGTCTGTTACTTGTATATGTTTCATCCCCCAAAATTCTCCCCTTTATCATATGTGAGCAGTTTGCAGCTGTTTTACAACTTGTTCGAATGGAACAGGCGGGCTAAATAAATAGCCTTGCGCTTTGTCACAATGGGTAGATTGTAAAAATGAGACGTGTTGCTCAGTTTCTACCCCTTCAGCGACAATGTGTAGCTGCAGCTGATGAGCAAGCGCGATAATGGCTTCCGTTAATTTGGCAGTATGTTCATTTGTGACGACTTCGAAAATAAACGATTTATCAATTTTCAGTGTATCGACGGAAATGTGGCGTAAGTAGGCGATCGATGAATAGCCGCTACCGAAATCGTCAATCGCAATACGAATGCCCATTTGTTTTAGTGCTTGAATCGTTTCAATGACTTGCTTCTCATCACTTAAAGCGATGTTTTCAGTAATTTCTAATTCAATATGGTGTGGTTGTAAACTCGTTTTCTCTAATAATTGTTGTACAAAACAAAGAAACTGCTCGCTTTTTAGCTGACGAAGCGATAAGTTAATACTGACATAGACGTGATTCATGCCCTGTTCGTGTAGCCGTTTTAAATCACAAACAGCTGTCTCGAAAATATATTCCCCAAGTGGAATAATAAACCCGTCTTCTTCCGCGATGCTAATAAATTCATTTGGTGGAACGAAGCCGAGTTCCTCATCCGTCCAGCGTGCCAACGCTTCCATACCAACGAGCTCATTTCGTTTCATATCTATAATAGGTTGGTAATGCACAGAAATAGTGCGTTGTTCTAAAGCGATGTGCAGCCGTTGACGAATAAGTGATTTTCGTATACGCTCCCGTTCAAATATTGGATCGTACATCGCCCATTGATTTTTTCCTTTTTTCTTCGCTTCATACATCGCCATATCGGCATGTTGAATTAATGTCATTTCATCTTCCCCGTGTATTGGCCATATGCTGATGCCGAGACTTGTTGTAATAAACAATTCTTTTTGACGAATGAAAAAAGGTTCGCCAAGTATATCGATTATTTGTTGGGCAACTTGTTCAAACGATGGGACATCGGGGACGATGATTGCGAACTCATCGCCTCCAAGTCGGGCGACGAAGTGATCGTGCAAATGGTTTAAGCGTCTAGCAACAGCCTGTAATAAAAGATCACCAGCTGCGTGCCCGAGCGAGTCATTAATGTTTTTAAAGTTATCTAAATCAAGGAAAAAGAGAGAAACATTTTCCTTTTTTTCTCTCGCTATGTTTAGCCGTTGGCGAAGTGCATCTATAAAATAACGTCGGTTTGGCAAATTCGTTAGTTCGTCAAATAGAGCTTGTTTCTTTAATTGCTCTTTACTTTTAGCGAGCGCTTGCTCGGCACGTTCTTTTGCTTGAAATGGTTCTTTAAACGATGCCAAATATAAACCACGCAAAAAGTAAGAAAAGCCAATGACTTTATATACGTGTCCGAATATGTTTAACACATCATACACGTTTTGGTACAACGTGAAAATAAGTTCGCTTAAAAATAAGAAGACGAAGCCAGCGATGACGTCAAGCGTCGGTGCCAATCTTTTTTCTTTGTAGTGGCGGATAAGCAAAATGATCGTCATGACGTGCAATGATGTGATAACATATTCTATTCCATTTTTCAGCGGTGTTGTTCCCACTCCTTGAATGACAAGCGGCGGAAGGGAGTCAGCAGCTTGCACGATAAGAACGGAAACAAGCCCAATATATAGAAAAGGGACAACGAACCCAAGCACTTTTTCTTTCTCTTGGATCGGGCCGTCAGGAAGCCAAAACGCGAGCAATAAAAATATAGCTTGTGTCATACGGGCGGCTAGCCAAAAAGACGTTGCAAGCTGAACGGAACTATCAGCAAACACAATGCCCGGCATTTGTTTATATGTAAGCGTATGCAATAAATCGAGGAAACCTACAGCTAAAAATGTCGTCGCAATGCGCAAGCGTCGACGTGACAAAGCTTGCGGAAACGAAATCCACCCTTGAAACGCAATGGCCATAGCGACTGTAATACTGAAAAATTCAAGAATGGTGTGAAGCGATAAAAAGTGATTTTGTTCAAACGTTATTGTTAGTGACGGACGAAACAGCAAAATGGCAATAAAACATATCGTTGCCAAGATGCTTACAATCATCGTCCACTTTTCTTTTTTTGTCATCGGTGTTATGTCCCTCCATCATCCCCATGTTACATACATTATATATCGGAAAAATGGGGGAGAAAATGAAAAAATCATGAAAAAAAGCAGGGAACATTCCCTGCTTTGCTGTCGAGAGCAAGCACTCCGCGTCGAAAAACGTTCGGCATGAAGTGCTCGCCTTCGCATTATAATCGTTTAGCGCCAACAAAACGTTGTTTCCAATAAGATTGGTGAATGGAGTCTACTTTAACTCCTTTCGACGATGTCGCATGAATCATACGGCCATTGCCAATATAAATCGCAACGTGGGAGATTCCTTTATGTTTCGATGTTTTGAAAAATAGTAAGTCTCCCGGTGCTAATTGGTTCAGAGAAACAGGCTTCCCTTTCGTATACATCGCGCTAGAAGAGTGCGGAAGAGAGACGCCTATTTTTTTATATGTATAGCTAACAAAACCAGAGCAGTCAAATCCTTTCGGTGTCGTTCCTCCTGCACGATACGGTGTGCCAATCACTTTGTGCGCTTCAGCGATTAGTGTGCTAGCTGAAAACGCAGCTTCTGTTTTGAAAGGGTTTGCAAAATACGTGAAACATAGCAACATAAAGAGAGCGGTAGTGGCTAGAGCTTTTTTCATTGCGTGAACCTCCAAAGACTTGTTCCATCGACGAGTTCATTATAGCAAAAAAGATGTCGAAAAATTGTTACATAGCCATTAAATTATGTTACAAATACATTACAACGGTCGTTTTTTGTAAAAGAGAAGGCATATATGTCGGAACAGAAAGGTTGAATGTAGACGAGCTTCACGATAAGATAGTGGAGAACAATATTGAAGAAGGGGAACTGTAATGGGTGAATGGATCATTTCATCAGAGGCGATTGTCGCTTTATTAAAAATTATCGCCATTGATATTATTTTATCTGGAGACAATGCCATTGTAATCGCAATGGCTACACGTCGGCTACCAGAAAAACAACAGAATCGAGCGATTATATTTGGTACAGCAGGAGCGGTTATTTTACGCGTGTTATTCGCAGCAGCCATCGTCTTTTTACTACAAATTCCGTTCGTTCATTTTGTTGGGGGACTGCTGTTGCTTTGGATTGCATATAAGGTGCTAATCAACGAGGAAGAGGAGGCAAACGTACAAGCAGCTGATCGTTTATGGAAGGCGATTTGGACCATTATCGTAGCTGATGCGGTCATGAGTTTAGATAACGTCGTTGCGATTGCGGGGGCGTCCGGTGGACATATCGGCATGATTGCTTTCGGGGTTGCCATTAGCATTCCCATTATGATTTTTGGGTCTAAGGCCATTGTATTGGCAATGGAAAAATATAAGTGGATTCCGTACGTTGGTTCAGGTATTTTAGCATGGACAGCAGGGGAAATGTTGTTGAAGGATGAACAAATAAGAAGATGGGTCGCTTTTCCACAAGGTTCGCAAGCGCTCATATTTCTTATTGTTGTTACTGCATTTGTTTTATTAGCTGGGTATGTGAAGAATAAAAAAATGGATAAACGAAAAATCGCCTAAAATTTTTTACGGTCATATGTATAAAATAAAAAACAATGGTCATAATGGATAATGCTAAGTGTATTCCCCCGATCCCCCTGTGAATATACTTGAAAGGGCTATCTCGTCGCAGAGATAGCCCGATTTTTTAGATGAATAAGTTTAATCCTGATTCTTCTGCATCTCCTAAATATGTTGCGACGCCGCCGACTTCGATTCCATCAATTAATTCTTCCTTTTTAATGCCCATAATGTCCATCGACATCGAGCAAGCGACGAGTTTGACACCTGCAGCCATCGCGTTTTTCATTAACGTTTCGACATCGTCTACATGTTTCTTTTCCATGACATATTGAATCATTTTCGGTCCCATGCCAGCCATGTTCATTTTTGATAACGGTAGATCATGAACGCCTTTTGGCATCATCATGCCGAACATTTTTTCAAGCATATCTTTTTGAACAGGAGGTGCGTCTTTTTTTCGCAAAATATTTAGCCCCCAGAACGTAAAGAACATTGTCACTTTTTTCCCCATTGCAGCGGCGCCAGATGCGATAATAAACGAGGCGATTGCTTTATCTAAATCACCGCTGAAAACAACGATTGTTGCCCCGTCTTTTTTCGTTTCTTTTATAGCTGGGTTCGGTGCTGTCGTTCCTTTTTGAATATAGGCGATAAACATTTTATTTTCGAACGTCGTTTTTAATAGCGTGTTGCCTGTTTTTTTACACCACGATTGAATGTCGCGGGCAAATCCTGGGTCTGTTGCTTTCACCTCTAATACATCGCCGTCTTTCAATTGTTCCATTGTTTGATATACTTTCATAATTGGTCCCGGACATTGTAGTCCGCATGCATCTAGCGTAGTTGTTGCTTGAATATTCAACATGTCTACACGCTCCGTTTGCTTTTCTTCGCTCTTTCCTTCTTCGGATTCGGATTGTTCGCTGTAAACGACAGCATACGTCTTATATCCGCCATCTAAGTTTTTCACATGGAATCCGTGTTGAGCTAATATACGTGCAGCTAAATAACCGCGCAACCCGACTTGGCAATAGACGTAAATGGTTTTATCTTTCGGAAGCTCATGAAGTCGCTTGCGCAATTGCCCGAGCGGGATGTTGATTGAGCCTGGAATGAAGCCCATATCGCGTTCGACTTCTTCACGCACATCGACAAAACACGCCCCGTTTTTGATTAATTCATTCACCTCATGCCATTGAATTGTTTCGACCATATTTTCAATGATATTCGTTGCTACATATCCTGCCATATTGACGGGGTCTTTGGCAGATGAATATGGCGGTGCGTAAGCTAATTCTAAATCTGGTAAATCAAATACAGTCATTCCACCTTTAATCGCTGTGGCCATGACGTCAATTCGTTTATCGACACCGTCGTAACCAACGGCTTGGGCACCAAAGATGCGTCCTGTTTTCCGATCAAACAACAATTTTAATGCGATTGGGAATGCCCCTGGATAGTAACTTGCATGTGAATTCGGATGAATGTGTAACACTTCGTAATTTATGCCAAGGCGTTGCAACGTTTTTTCGTTGTTGCCTGTTGCTGCAACCGTCATATCAAACACTTTTGCGATCGCTGTGCCGAGCGTTCCGTTGTAGTGTACGTTTCGACCGTTCATATGGTCGGCAACGATTCGTCCTTGTCGATTCGCTGGCGAAGCGAGCGGAATGTGGGTCGGTTGACCGTTAATGTAGTCGATCACTTCAATGGCATCACCGATAGCATAGATCGAAGGGTCGGATGTTTGTAAGCATTCATTCACTTGAATGCCGCCACGTTCGCCAATAGCTAAACCCGCTTTTTTTGCTAGCTCGTTTTCTGGTTTTACGCCGATAGCTAAGACGACCATATCCGCTTCAAGCGTTGTTCCGCTTTGTAGGCGAACGATTTTTCCTTGTTGTTCAAATGCTGCTACCCCATCTTCTAAAATGAGGCGTACCCCTTTATCTTTTATATGTTGATGAAGAATGGCTGCCATTTCGTAGTCGACAGGTGCCATAATTTGCTTCGCCATTTCAACAAGCGTCACGTCTACGCCGCGCTCCCATAAGTTCTCAACCATTTCCACCCCGATAAAGCCACCGCCGATGACAACAGCTTTTTTCGGTTTCTTTTCATCGACATATGCTTTGATTCGGTCGGTATCTGGAATGTTGCGCAATGTAAATACGTTGCTTGCTTCTTCAATGCCCGGAATATTTGGCTTGATTGGGCTTGCCCCCGGTGATAAAACGAGATAGTCATAGCTTTCTTCGTACGTTTCTCCAGTTGGTAAATGCTTTACAGTTACCGTTTTCTGTTCACGGTCAATCGCGATCACTTCGCTTTGAATGCGAATGTCGAGGTTGAATTTTTCCGACATTCCTTCAACGGTTTGGACGAGCAAAGCGTCGCGTTCGGCGATGGCACCGCCAATATAATATGGAAGACCACAGTTAGCAAATGAAATATATTCTCCACGTTCAAACATGACGATTTCTGCATGTTCATCTAAACGACGTAAGCGAGCTGCTGTCGTTGCACCGCCAGCCACGCCGCCAACAATAACGATTTTTTTAGACATGTTCATCATCCTCCTTACATTGTGAATTGTATCACAAGAAAAATAATAGATAAAGGGGTATTAGTATTTGTTTGTGGCGGATATGTGAATTTTTTCACGAGAAAAACATCGTTGTACGTATCATCAAGATGTTTGTATAATTTTGTTGAAGAAAAAACTTGCACAAGGGTGGAGAGAAGTATGCATCCAAGTGTAACGTTTTTAAACTTCGACGATACGTATACGTGGCAGCGAAATCTTCTTCGTTTTCCTCATGAATGGATCGATATGTATGACATTAACGGAACGAATTTGTATTGCGATCGTAAGGCCATGACGGAAATTGAAAGACGGCTTGCTTCTCGCCAGGCGATAGGAATTACGTTAATCGGGAGCGGGAATTACCACTACGTGTCATATGCATTAATGAAGCAGTTTCATGAGCCGTTTACGCTCGTTTTGTTTGACCATCATACAGATATGAACGAGCGAACGTTGTTTCCGTTTCTCTCGTGTGGCTCATGGGTATCATACGCTCAAAAACATGTTCCAGCATTAAAACACATTGTCATCATCGGTTCAGCAACTTCGCACGTCTCTTCATGTGTAACTATCTTTCCAAAAAGCGATATGATGTACGCGCCAATGACGATTGTGCGCGCCATTCCGACAAACAATGTATATATAAGCATCGACAAAGATGTGCTTCGTCCAGAAGACGCCCAAACAAACTGGGATCAGGGGACGATGTCGTTACAGACGCTCGTGACGTATATCGACCATCTTTTTCGCTACAAGCATGTGCTCGGTGTTGATCTATGTGGTGAAGACGTTTCATTTTGTGCGAAAAACGAAAAAGCAAATGAAGCGATTATACGTGCATGTTTCAAACATATCCCAATATCATCGGCGTCGTAACATTTTGTGAACATGATAAAAAAAGTAGATGTTTTCCCTTGTTGGTACTATAATGAATATTGAAAAAGGTTATCATTATTAATTGGGGGATTACGTATGGTTGCGATGACGCAATTACGAGTTGGGGAACGTGCAAAAATTGTTGATTTATCACAAGTAAGCAACTTAGTAAAAAGAAGATTGCTAGATATGGGAGTAACTGAAGGGGCAGAGATATGCTTAAAATGTACGATGCCGCTTGGTGGACCATTTATGATTGAAAATTGCGGACAATGTGTCGGCATCCGCCGCAATGAAGCAAAGAACATTCAGGTGAAGCCGTTATGATGCATATCGCGTTAGTAGGTAATCCAAATACAGGGAAAACATCGTTGTTTAATCAGCTCACAGGGACGTATGAGTATGTCGGAAACTGGAGCGGCGTGACGGTTGAAAAAAAGGTAGGCGTTTTGCGCAATAAACAAGCAAAGATGATTGACTTACCGGGCGTATATTCGCTTCATCCGCTGTCTCGTGATGAGCGAGTTGTGACGCAATTTTTATTGACGGAGCCGTTCGATGAAATTTTAAATATCGTCGATGCGTCGCAACTAGAACGAAATTTATTACTGACTGTTCAGCTATTGGAATTTGGTAAGCCGTTAATGATTGCTTTAAATATGGTCGATGTGGCAGAAAGACGGGGGATATCCATCGATCAAAAAAAATTAGCGGAAGCGTTGCATGTACCTATCGTTTCAGTCGTTGCTCGAACGGGAAAAGGGTGCGATCAAGTGGAGCGCATGTTAATGGAAAAAGTGTCTCAAGAAGCGAAACCGCTCCACATATATTACGGAATCGCGTTGGAACGAGCCATTGCGCGTTTTATTGAGACGTGGGGAGCAGAGGAGAAATTCCCTGCCCGTTGGCTCGCCATTCAATTTTTTGAAGGAAATAGCTACGTCCGTGATTATGTAGCAAAAAAATTGCCGGAAACAACGTGGCGCTCATTATACGAACAAGCAGAAAAAGAAGAGCAACTAGGCGAGCAAGCATCGCTGGATTGGCTCAGTTACGAACGTCGTCGATCATATGTAAAAGAAGTGTGTGAACAGTCCGTATAACGTCAGGAAATCTGGCGTGTTTCGTTGACAGACCGCATCGATGCGGTAGTCACAAATAAATATGTCGGCATTCCGATTTTTCTACTGGCGATGTACATGCTATTTCAACTCACATTTGATTGGCTTGGAGCGCCGCTTTCCGATTTGCTTGATGTATTTTTTGCAGGTTCGCTTACTGATTTTGTGACGGCGATGTTGGAGGCGATCGGTGCTTCCGAATTTATTCGCGCGCTCGTCGTTGATGGCATTATTGCAGGGGTTGGCGGTGTCCTTGTTTTTGTACCGCAAATTTTTATTTTATTTTTCTTTATTTCTTTTTTAGAAGATTCGGGGTATATGGCACGTGTAGCGCTCGTTATGGACCGATTAATGGAAGCGGTCGGATTAAACGGAAAAGCATTTATTCCGCTTATTAT
>OFGS01000248.1_pt1 | contig 12321 bp, 11 predicted proteins | sample 1521851 | NCBI WGS metagenome assembly OFGS01 (sample SAMEA3142070, study PRJEB24117) | hot springs metagenome
CTTCTTTGCTAACTCACTAGGAGGTGGTGGGGCACAAAAGGTTTTGATAACGCGTGCTGAAAGGATAAAAAACGATGGAATAATTCTTATTGAAAGGGACGTAAGCTTTCCAGTAGACAAGAATAAAATCATGTACCTCTCCTCGCATTCTCTAAAAACAAACCCTATTTACAAAACCTTTTACTTACCAGTTTATGCTAATAGACTTTCCAACTTGGTGAAAAACTCCACTGTAGTGTCCTTTTTAGAAAGGGCTAACTTTGTAAACGTACTGGCAAAAAAGAAAAGCAACAACAAAGCCATAATCTCAGTGCATGCAGACGTGCTACGTCATTACACCGGTTTAAAGTCCATCTATAAACTTCTTGCAAAGTATCTTTATCCCAAAGCTGACAAAATAATCTGCGTCTCAAAGGGTGTAGCTTTGGGTTTGTTGAAGCTAAATATCCCTGAAGACAAGATAAAAGTTATATACAATCCCCTCGATGTAGAAGGGATTCAAAAGAAGTCCAATGAGCCTTTAGACGAGCGGTTTCTAGAAAACGTGCCTTACATTATCTCCGTAGGAAATTTGATTTACCCAAAGGGTCAATGGCATCTCATTAGAGTATTTTCTCATCTCAAAAGGGTCTTTAAAGACCTAAAGCTTGTCATACTGGGAGAAGGTGAGCTACACGATTACCTGTACGAGCTTTCTACAAGCCTTGGTCTAAAAACCTATTCTTACAGGAACGGAAACGTCCAAGAATCCGCGGATGTGTACCTTCTGGGCTTTAAAATAAATCCATACAGATACATAAAAAGAGCGAAACTTTTCCTTTTCCCTTCTCTTTATGAAGGATTACCAGTTGCCTTATTAGAATCCCTTGCATGTGGTGTGCCGGTTGTGAGTGCGGATTGTCCATCTGGACCAAGGGAAGTTTTAAATCCCAACACTCCACCAGACTATAGGACAAAGGTTCCAGAGTTTGCTCCCTATGGTCTTCTTATGCCGGTTTTAGAAGGAAAGTACCTAAAAGCATCGGATCCATTAACACCGACGGAAAAGGTGTGGCTTGAAGTGTTGGATGACGTTTTGAGAAATGAAGAGAAGATAAAACACTACGAAAAAGCATGCTTAGAAAGGGCTTTTGATTTTCATGTAGATAAGGTAGTGAATGAGTGGATAGGGGTTATCAACGAATAGATGGATAAAGTTATAGTCTTTGCATCAAACACCGCTTGGTCTCTATTTAACTTTCGGCTTGACCTGATGGAGAGCCTAAAGGATTCTGGTTATAAAGTTGTAGCTTTGGCTTCAAAAGACCAAGCGGTAGAAAAAATAGAGCGAGAGTTTGATTTTATTCCCATCAAGAACTTGGACAGGAAAGGGACAAATCCAATAAAAGATTCAGCGCTCTTTTTTGAGTATTTAAGAGTTTACACAAAGATAAAACCACATCTGGTTATAAACTTTACCATAAAGCCGTGTATATACAGCTCCTTAGCATGCAGGATTTTAGGAATTCCCTATGTTAGCACCATCACAGGGCTTGGGTACGTTTTTGTAAAGGGTGGATTGCTCAAAAGCTTGGTAGTTCGTATGTACAAGATGGCTTTAAAGAATGCCTATAAAGTAGTGTTTCAAAATCGGGATGATATGGAGACATTTTTAAAACTTAACATAGTTAAAGAACATCAATCTATCCTTACCCATGGGAGTGGTGTTAATACCCATCGGTTTTCGCCAGATTACTGTAGGGATTATCCAAAGGCTGAAGTACCAACCTTCTTGATGGTGTCTAGGATGCTTTGGGACAAAGGTGTTAATGAACTGGTGGTCGCTGGAAAGATTCTAAAAGAAAAAGGCTTGGATTTTGAGATATGGCTTTTGGGACCTGTTGATAAAGGCAATCCTTCCGCAGTTCCAGAGGAGAAGATAAGAGAGTGGGAAAGTTTGGGGTTTGTAAAATATCTTGGCTATACTGACGATGTTAGAAAGTACGTTTGTCAAAGTCATTGTGTCGTGTTGCCTTCTTACAGGGAAGGTGTTCCTAGGGCTTTGCTTGAAGCTATGGCGATGGGAAAGCCTATAATAACCACCGATGCACCGGGCTGTAGGGAAACGTGTATAGATGGTGTGAACGGTTTTTTGGTAAAGCCAAGGGATGTAGAAAGTTTGGCGTCCGCAATGGAGAGGTTTTTACTGCTGGAAGATAAGGAAAAGGAAAGGATGGGGCTTGAGGGGAGGAAATTGGCGCTAGAGAAATTTGATGTAAGGCACGTGATCAAAATATACGAAGATATAGTAAGAAGCTTAGAATGTGCGGGATAGCTGGGTATATAGGAAGATGGGAAGATTGGGAGAGTTTTTACAGGTGTGCGGACAAAGCCCTTTTCCATAGAGGACCAGATGACGGTGGATACTGGTTTGACAAGGAAGTAGGTGTATTCCTCCTTCACAGACGGCTTTCCATAATAGACCTTTCCAGTGCGGGAAGACAGCCTATGGTTTCCCATTCAGGCAGGTACGTTATCGTCTTTAACGGTGAGTTCTACAACCACATGGAACTAAAAAGGGAGATAGAAGAGAGGGAAAGGGTACACTGGAGAGGGCGCTCGGACACTGAGGTCTTTTTAAAAGCGGTAGAGGTCTTTGGTTTTGAGACAGCTCTTAAAAAGTCTGTGGGCATGTTTGCCCTTGCTCTTTACGATAGAGAGGAGAAGAAGCTATACCTTGCAAGGGACAGGGTAGGGGAAAAACCCCTGTACTATGGCTTTTACGGAAAGAGCTTTGTCTTTGGCTCAGAGCTTAAGGCTTTAAGATGTCACAAAGACTTTAAACATGAGGTAGACAGGAAAGCCCTTTCTCTATACTTCAAGCATGCATACGTTCCAGCTCCATACAGCATCTACAAAAACACTTACAAGCTGATGCCGGGGACGTATCTTGTAGTAGACTTAAAAGATCTATCTACGCAGGAGTACACTTACTGGAGTCTTGAGGGCATAGAGAAAAGGGCATTTAAAGATGAGAAAGAGGCAGAGGATACCCTTATTGAACTCATCAAGGATGCGGTTTCAAAGGAGCTGGTAGCGGACGTGCCCGTGGGTGTTTTCCTATCTGGTGGGATAGACTCGTCTACGGTTGCAAGCGTAGCCCAAAGCATCTCAGAAAAACCCATAAAAACTTACACTATAGGTTTTTATCAAAAGGATTATAACGAAGCTCATTATGCAAAGAGGATAGCTCAGTACCTGGGAACCGATCATACGGAGATGTACGTATCACCGGAGGATGCTTTAAAGGTAGTGCCTTTGATTCCCCAAATATGGGATGAGCCTTTCGCAGACTCGTCGCAGATACCCACGTACATGGTTTCTATGCTGGCAAGGAAGCACGTAAAGGTTATACTGTCCGGTGACGGAGGAGATGAACTCTTTGGAGGATATCAAAGGTACACGCTTGCTCTAAAGGCATGGAGATACATAAAACTTTTACCCTATCCTCTCAGGTCAGTCCTTTCTAAACTTATACTTTACTACGGTCACAAGCTCCTACCAGGAAGGTATAAAGCCTTCGACAGGGTTGTTAAGCTCTCAAGGGTTGCAACCGCAAGAGACGTAAAGGAACTATACAGCTACATAATTTCCTACTGGAAAGAACCAGGCCTTTTGGTATTGGGAGGTTCTAACGAAAGCTTGTTAAAAGATGAAGCACGAGTGCAAGAACCTAGAGAGTGGATGATGCTCTTTGACTTTCTAACTTACTTACCCGATGACATCTTCGTAAAGGTAGACAGGGCTTCGATGGCGGTGTCTTTGGAAACAAGGGCGCCTCTTGTAGACCACAGGTAGTAGAGTTTGCCTTTTCCTTGCCTGTAGATTACAAGGTAAGGGATGGCAAAGGTAAGTGGATACTGAAAAGGGTGCTTGAGAGATTTCTTCCCAGGGAGCTTTTTGAAAGACCTAAGATGGGCTTTGGCGTTCCTATAGATTACTGGCTTAAAGGTCCTCTCAAAGACTGGGCGCAGGAATTACTAAGCTATAAAGCACTAAAAGATTACTTGAACGTAGACTTAGTGAACAAACATTGGAAAGACTACATAGAGAGGGGTTTTAGGTGGCACTTTCTTATATGGACGGTGCTTATGTTCTCCGCATGGCTTAGTGAGTGGGAGAGATAGACTATCTATTTTTCTTAGCCCTTAACCTTTCCTTCAAGGTCTTTCTCTTTGGGCCTTTGTCGTCCGATTTACCTTCTACACCACTAAAGACCGCACTTTGAAGAAGTTTTTCCCTTTCCTCTTTTTGTCTTTGCTCTTCTTCCATCACCTCTTCCTGGGACTGGATCTGCACCTTCAGTATGTTGGAAACGCTCTTTTCTTTAAACTCCAACATCATCCTTTCAAAGAGGCTAAAAGCTTCCTTCTTGTACTCTACAAGGGGGTCCCTGGCTGCGTATCCTCTGAGGTATATACCTTCTCTGAGTCTGTCTAAGACGTGAAGGTGTTCTCTCCAAAGATGGTCCAAGGTGTTGAGGGTGATAACCTTGATGATCTCCATCATCAGGCTTTCGCCGTACTGGTTTTCTTTTTCTTGAACTAAAGCCAAGATGCTCTGGCTCAAGGCTTGAACCAGCTCCTCTTTATCCCTCGCCTGAGGTATCTCTATCTCCCTTCCCGTCAACTCTTTTAGGTACTCTTTGAGGGTGTCAAGCTCCCAAAGTTCTGGATCCTCCTCGGGAAGGAGTTCGTTTACTTTAACCTCTAATACATCCCTTATAAACTCTTGCACGTACTCCTTTAAGCCCTTGGACTCTAAAAGGTCTCTCCTTATGGTGTAGACAACACTGCGCTGGGTGTTCATCACGTTGTCGTACTCTAAGAGCCTCTTTCTTATTTGGAAGTTTTGCGCCTCTACTCTCTTTTGGGCGTTCTGTATTGACTTGGTCACCATGGAGCTCTCTATGGCTTCTCCTTCTGGTATCTTTAGAAAGTCCATCAGCTTTTTCACACGGTCTCCGCCGAATATACGTAGAAGGTCATCCTCGAGGGATAGGATAAAGCGAGACTCTCCGGGGTCTCCTTGTCTTCCCGCTCTGCCCCTTAGCTGGTTATCTATACGCCTAGACTCGTGCCTTTCTGTTCCTATCACTAAAAGCCCACCGAGCTCTACGACCTTTTTCTTTTCCTCCTCCGTTATCCTGTAAGCAGATTCCAGGGCGGATTTCCACTCTTCTTCGCTGGAGCTTTCCAAGTCCTTGCCCTTTTGCTTTAGTATGTCCCTAGCTAAGTATTCTGGGTTTCCACCAAGTAGTATGTCTGTTCCACGTCCCGCCATGTTGGTAGAGATGGTGACCGCTCCAACCCTTCCCGCCTGGGCTATTATTTCCGCCTCCCTTTCGTGTTGTTTTGCGTTAAGCACATTATGGGGGATGTTCTCCCTTTTAAGAAGTTCAGAAAGGTGCTCTGAGTCCTCAACTGAAACGGTGCCAACGAGTATAGGTCTTCCTTTTGCATGCTCCTGCTTTATGATCTCTATGCTCTTTTTCCACTTTTCCTTCTTTGTCTTGAACACCATGTCGGGCAAGTCCCTTCTTCTGACAGGCTTGTGGGTGGGTATCACTACCACATCAAGACCGTATATTTCCTTAAACTCCAGTGCTTCCGTTTCAGCGGTTCCAGTCATCCCCGCCAACTTTCTGTAGAGTCTAAAGTAGTTTTGGAAGGTTATGCTTGCCAAGGTTTGAGTTTCTTGCTGAACGGGTACACCTTCCTTTACCTCTATAGCTTGATGCAGTCCATCACTCCAACGCCTACCCGGTAAGATCCTACCTGTAAACTCGTCTACGATAAGCACCTCATTGTTTCTAACTATGTAATGAACGTCCCTTTTGAAGAGATGATGAGCCTTCAGGGCCTGAGTTATGGCGTGTAAAAGCTCTATGTTCTTTATGTCATACAGGTTATCCACCCTTGCCAGCTCTTCAACCTTATGTACGCCTTTTTCAGTTAGTACTACCGTTCTGTTTCTCTCGTCTATTGTGAAGTCCTCGTCTACAACAAGACTTCTTACCACTTTATCCGCCAAGTAATAAAGCGATGTATCTACGCTGGAGGGACCAGAGATGATCAAGGGTGTTCTGGCTTCGTCTATGAGAATGGAGTCCACCTCGTCCACGATGGCGTAATTGTGTCCCTTTACCTGCACGATCTCATCCAGCGAAAAGGCCATATTATCCCTTAGGTAATCAAAACCAAACTCGTTGTTTGTTCCGTAGGTTATGTGAGCCATGTAGGCTTCTTTTCTGCTGCAACTTGTAAGTTTGGTAAGGTAAGCCTTTTTTGCTTGCACGTCTATAAGATGGGAAGGTAGCGTTTCGTCTACGTATCCCCTTTTCCAAACCCTCCAATCCTCCTCTATGGCTTTCCTAAAAAGCTCTTCATCTACCCATTCTACTTTATAAGAAGAGTAATCGGAGTTTATCACACCCACATCCAGTCCTAAAAACTTGTATATGGGACCCATCCATTGAGCGTCCCTTCTTGCCAAGTAATCGTTGACGGTTACAAGATGGGCACCCTCATCTGTCAGGGCGTTTGTGTAAAGAGCTAAAGAAGCCACTAAAGTCTTACCCTCTCCCGTCTTCATCTCCGCTATCTTACCTTGGTGCAAAACAAGCCCGCCTATAAGTTGAACGTCAAAGTGTCTAAGACCGAGCGTCCTTTTGGCCGCTTCTCTAACGAGGGCAAAAGAAAGCACCACCTCATCCGTTATTTCACCCTTTATTATCCTTTCTTTTAAATCCTGATTTTGGATAATTATCTCCCTCAGATCTTTAGACAACTCAACGATTTCTGCGTTCGAGAGACTGTCTAGTTTCCTCTCTTTTTCGTTGATAAGTTCTACTATCTTCTTTAACCTTTTTATTTCCCTCTCGTTCTTGGTGCCTACGAGTTTTTTAAATATCCATCCTATCATAACTTAAAAATTTTAATCTATACCTTAAAGCTTATAGTGTAAAATTCAATGTATGATAGCCCTAAGGGTTTTCGTAAAGGGTGTAGTGCAGGGTGTAGGCTTTAGAGCGTACACAAAGCGCATAGCGGAAAGCTACGGACTGTCTGGGTTTGTTAAAAACTTAGAGGATGGAAGAGTAGAGGTTTTTGTCCAAGGTGATGAGGAAGTGGTGTGGGCTTTCTTAAAAGACCTTTGGAAGGGACCAAGGTCTGCAGTTGTGTCCTCCATGGAAGTTATAAAGGAGGTGGTCAGACATGAAGAAAGCGGCTTTAGGATTGCTTATTAGCGGGCTGTTGGGTTTTTCACAGGCGCAGGAGTGTGCTTATTACACCGTCAAGAAGGGCGACACTTACGAAAGGATAGCAAAAGCCTTTGGTATCAAAACGGAGACTCTCATTCAAGCCAACAAGGGTAAGAAAGTCTTAAGGGTTGGGGATAAGGTGTGTATACCCAGTCTAAGTGCCAAGTCTGAGGGCTCTTACGATGTTTACGTTGTTAAGAAGGGTGGAAGGCTCTCAGACGTGGCAAAGCATACAGGTGTGCCCCTTAAAGAGTTGGAAAGGCTCAATCCTGATCTTAAAAATGGATTCTTAAAAGCTGGAACAAAGGTGAAGGTACCAAAAGGAACGCTTGCCAAGAAGTCCTCTACTTGGGAGGTGAAGTACGAGACTTACAAGGTTCAAAAAAGTGGCGCAAGGCTGGAGCATGTAGCAAAAAAAACTGGCGTTCCTTTAGCTGAGCTTGAAAGGCTCAATCCAGAACTAAAGGGTAAAACACTAAAAGCAGGCACCATCGTGAAGATACCAGTAAGGGAATACGCCGTTAAAGAACAAGTTAAAAGACAAGAGGTAGACATCTACGTGGTGCAGAAAAATGGAGCGAGACTCAGCGATGTGGCAAAGAGAGTGGGCGTTCCACTGAGTACCTTAGAGGACTTAAACCCCGAACTTAAAGGAAAACTCCTAAGTAAAGGCACACAGGTGAGGATTCCCAAAAGGGCGGAGGAAGAACTAAAAGTTGTATACAAGGTGCACAGGGTAAGGAAAGGAGAAACCTTGCATTCCATATCAAAGCTTTACGGTGTTAGAGTTGAGGATATAAAAAGCGTAAACAAGTTAAAGAGCACGCATCTGCAAGCTGGTCAAAGTATAAAGGTGCCAATAGTAGTAGCGCAATCAAAGCCTAAAGCGGAAGAAGAACCTATGGAAAAAGTCTCCAGAAGGGAGGAGATAAAGGTCATCCCGCCTCCTGAAAAGGAAACGGAAACACAAGTTAAGCTTTCTAAAGAAAGCATCATCATGCCTGTGGATGGTAAAGTGGTACAGTCTGGGCGTGGTGTGGACATAATAAGCCGATGTGGAGAAGAGGTAAAGAGCGTGGACGATGGTAGAGTCATATACAGCGGTGGCGACCTGCAAGCCTACGGAAACATGGTAATAGTGGAGCATGGTAGTTTCATGTCTATTTACGCTTACAATTTGGAAAATTTGGTAAGGCGCGGGGACAGAGTGCAAAAGGGGCAGACTATCGCAAAGGTTGGCACCAAGCCGGGAGAAAATCAATGCATGTTAAAGTTTGAGCTGAGGAGTAAAGACGGTGCACCAATCAACCCAATGGAGTACTTGGTGGGCAATCACTAAAGAGTCTGTCTCCCATGTCGCCAACACCGGGCACTATGTAGCCTTTGGTGTTTAGTCCATCGTCCAAACTTACGGTGGATATGCTTACCTCCCAGTATTTAAACCTTTCTACACCTTCTGGAGAAGCAACAAGGTGAAAGGTGTAAACCTTCTTAGGATTCTTCTCCATAATGATTTTTAGCGCTAGCTCCAGTGTCCCCCCTGTAGCTAACATGGGATCCAAGATTACTACGTGCTTTCCCTCAAGATGTGGAAGTCTTGAGTAGTAAACGTGGGATTTTAGTGTCTCTTCATCCCTTCTTATCGCCAAAAATCCTACGCTGGCTTTTTGGAACACCCTAAGGGCTCCGTTTAGCATGGGCAGACCCGCCCTAAGGATAGGCACGAAGACAAAGTCTTCCTCTATTACAAACTCAAAAACATACTCTCCCATAGGTGTTTCTATCTGCATGGATCGGGTAGGCACAGAGTCTAAGATCAACGGTAGAGACATAGAGGTTAAGTCTTCTACGTGCTGTCTAAGTTCGTGTGCAGGTGTTCTTCTATCCCTTATCCTGTTCAATTTGTTTCTGAGTATGGGATTGTCCAAAATCCTTATCATCCTCAAACTCCTTTATCCTAACTATGGTCTCTTGTTTTCCCTTCTGTATAAGTTTTAAGGTTCGGACTTCGTAGATCTGGTTGTCATTATTGATAACCCCACCCTTTTCTAAAGCATCCCAGAGGCTTTTGAGCATGTTGTCTATATCCCTTTTCCTGTTGTTGGGAAGTATGAGGATAACCTCCATGGAAAGTTTGCCATCAAGCGGCTTACCTGAGTATTGGTTTTTTATCTCCCAAAGAGCCCTTACCTCCCAGTTTTTAACCCGTGGAGGTTTGAAAACTTTGCCACCCCTTTTTCTGATGTACCTGTTGGTTTTAGGAACGGGCAGGCTGGAAAGCCTTATTTCTATCATCTTCTCAAAAGGATGACAACACATACAGCAAGAGTCAGTATTAGATGCGCAAGGTTTAAAGCCATGGATAAGCCGTGCACTTTTAGGAATGTCTCGTAAGCATGTTGTTTAAGCTTGTGAGCGTATGGGTTTAAGAAAAAAAGCTGGAAAGCCACTACAAGCGTGGCTATAAGAGATATGACGGAAAGGCTCTTACTCTTGTTGTATAGAACTATCAAAAGCGTTGTTAAAGAGGAGAAAAAACCTATCGCAAAGTAGACGGGAAAAACCTTTTCTACAACCTTGCCCGCTTGTTGGGTTTCCAGCACCCTAAAGAGCGTTGGAGCTACAAAGAAGCTAAAGAAAGAGCCAAGCCCTAAGTAAAAAGAGTTTAGAAACAAGACTAGCTTAAGCATGTTCTACCACCACTGGCAAGTTGTACTTCTTTAAGGTCTGTATGAGCTTTCTCTCGTTCTCTTCCTTCATCTGCCACAGGGGAAGCCTAAACTCTTTTTCGCACATACCTAAAGCCCAGCAGGCTGTTTTTACAGGTATAGGATTGGTCTCTATGAAAAGCACCTTAAAGAGGTCAAAAAGGTAGTAGTGCATCTGCCTTGCCTTTGCCCAATCACCCTCTAGCGCATACTGCGTAAGAGCTTTTACCTCTTTTGGCATTATGTTGTTGGCTACGGAGATAACACCCTTTGCCCCAAGAGCCATCATTGGAAGGGTTAAAGAGTCATCGCCCGACAGTATAGTAAAGTTTTCACCTAGGGTCTTGTAAAGTTCGGATATTCTATCCATGTTGGGAGTGGACTCCTTAGAACCGATGATATTGGGACATTCTTTGACCAGTCTGTATATGGTTTCTACTGAAATCTCTACACCAGTCCTTGATGGGATGTTGTAGAGGATTATGGGAATGTCCACCTCATCCGCTATAGTCTTGAAGTGTCTATAGATCCCTTCCTGCGTGGGTTTGTTGTAGTAGGGAACTACCAGAAGGCACGAATCAGCGCCTGCTGCTTTTGCGTGGTAAGTAAGCTCTATAGCTTCGTGTGTTGCATTTGCTCCCGTGCCCGCTATCACCTTTATCCTTCCTCTGGCATACTTTACTGCATGTTCAATAACCTTTTCGTGCTCTTCAAAGGTTAAGGTAGGAGCCTCGCCTGTAGTTCCGCACACCAAGATGGCATCCGTGTGGTTATTTATATGAAACTCTATAAGATTTTCCAGGGCTTTGTAATCAACCTCACCATCTTTAAAGGGCGTTATTAAAGCGACTATCGATCCATAAAACATAGGGATAATTATAACTTAGTCCGCCTTACAATCTCGTTATTGATAAAATTATGAAAAAATTTGGAGGTGTTAAAAAATGTTTTCCAAAGGGAGGACCATAAATCCAGTACTTAAAAACGTCGACATTACAGCCATAAGTATATTCCTTCTTGTTTTTGTTGGTGTTTTATTTGGTGGTTGGCTATTTCAAGTTTGGTTTTTGCCGCTTACGCCTTGGCATGCGGGTAACGGGCTTATGGCTGAGATGGACGTGGGTACATTTTTTGAACAGGCTAAAAGACTTGCTGCGCTTGTTCGCACCGAGGGATGGAAAGAGTGGACTTTGCGATTCGAGGGACAGTGGCCTGCAAGCCTAATGGCTGCAATTTTTGTACTGACAGGATGGGAAAAGCCGATTGCTGTTTTGCCCATTTACGCGGCGGTGTACGCCTTGTCAGCTTTAGCCCTATACGGTATTGTAAGCACCTTAGGTTTAAGGGGTAAGCCTGTTTTCCTTTCTCTTTTCGTGCTTGCGTTCCCTTCTACGGTCCTTATTTGGGGTCAGCCACACAAGGATGCGTTTACACTGGCGGGTATTACCCTTTTGGCATGGGCATATACCAAAGCACTCCTGGGTGAAAAAAGGCGTCGTTGGATAGGTGTTGCTCTTGGGGTTTTTTCCGCCTTTGGCTTGATGTGGTTGCCCAGACCTTACCTTACTGAAGTGGTTTTGGTTGCCATCTTTGTAAGCGTTGTTATTCTCTCTATTTTTGGTATCAGACACAGGCAGATCGTAGCACGTGGATTACTTTTTCTTGCGCTGGTGGGTCTTTCTTTCTGGATGTTTAAGACGGTAGAAAAGGTAGAAAAGGTAGAAAAGATTTGCGACACTTGGCATCCAGAGTTATATATTCCCATAATTCATGAAAAGGTGGGAAAACTTATATGCTATAGGCACGCTTTTATAATGTACTATACTGGTTATGGTGCCAATATAGACTATGATCGGATGCTTACCAACTACAGGGAGATAATCGAGTACCTGCCTCGTGCTACTTTTCTTGCCATTGCATCGCCTATACCCAGGCCGTGTGCACTTTTTGGAAACTGCAACACCACTTCGCCCGGTGGAGACGTAAAAAGATTGATTGCTTTCTTTGAGATGTCGTTTTTTTACGTAGTTTTAATAGGATGCGTGTTTTGGCTATTCCTGAGGGAAGTTAGACAAAAACTTCTAGTGCTAAGTCTTTTTATATTTGCCTTGTCTGTTGCGATCTTTTACGTTCTTACATCTCCTAACGAAGGTGCTTTATACCGCTACCGTTTTCCGGAGATCGCGCTCTGGTGGGCACTAGGTGTTGGGGGATGGACGTATGGCTTGCAAAGTGGCCTTTTTAGGAGGTTATTAAATTATGGAAGACGTTAGAATCTTCGTAAATGGTAAGGAAGTAAAACTTAAGGAC
>OFGS01000249.1_pt1 | contig 12305 bp, 11 predicted proteins | sample 1521851 | NCBI WGS metagenome assembly OFGS01 (sample SAMEA3142070, study PRJEB24117) | hot springs metagenome
GTTTGAAGCGTGTGAAAATATAAACTAGGGAGGAATAGATGATGACGATTACATTACAAGTACAAGGAATGACATGCGGACATTGCAAAGCGGCGGTGACAAGCGCCCTTGAACAATTAGATGGTGTTAGCCGCGTCGAAGTGCATTTGCAAGAAGGTACGGTCGATGTAGATTACGATGAAACAAAAGTAAGTGTAGAAAAGCTGAAAGAAGCGATTGAAGAGCAAGGATATGATGTGAAATAAGGAAGAGAAAGGGTATTCCTATGTCGAAGGAATACCTTTTTTCAGTAGCGAAAGTTTTTTCTTTTTTATGAAGAATAATGAAAAAATGAGATGTTATAATGAAAATAACAGGTATGTAAAAGGTGGTGATTTATTTGTTATCAAAACAACACATACTCAATGAAATGTCTAAAAATTTAGATATGTGGAGTAAAAAGTATGGTGTAAAGCGAATTGGGATATTTGGTTCTTACAGTCGAGGGGAACAAAGAGAATCAAGTGATATTGATGTGTTAGTAGAATTTATAGATGATGCGATGACTTTTGATAATTATATGGATCTAAAACTTAGTTTGGAAGATCATTTTCAAAAAAAGGTAGATTTAGTCATTATCGATGATATTAAGCCTTCATTAATGTCAACTATTTTAGGGAGTGCTAAGTATGCAGAGAGAGCCTAGCGTTTTTTTACAAGATATTCTGGTTGCTGCAGAAAAAAATGTTATGCACGGTTAAAAGCCCCCTCCAGTCTTTTTATTTGGAGAGGGCGCATTTTCTTATTCCCCTTTATTCGTTGTATCGTTCGGATCTGGCGTATAGCTTGATTTGTAGTCTTTGTATTTTAGTTCTGTCACCATTCCTGCGGAAGCGTGATGCAGGTCATGGCAATGGAACATCCAATTTCCCGGATTGTCTGCTTGAAACGCGACGACATATTCTTCTCCAGGGTTTATATTCAACGAATCTTTGATCAATGGAGAGCCTGTGACTGGCTTCCCGTTTTTGCTTAATATTTGGAAGAAATGGCCGTGTAAATGCATCGGATGGACGTCCATTGGCGAGCTGTTCACTAGTTTTACTTTGACAATATCGCCTTTTTTCACGTTGATTGGCGCTGTGTTAGGATACGTTTTTCCGTTGATCGTGAACACCATTCCGTTTTTGTCCATAGCTGTTCCTAAATCCATTGTGTACTCTACATCGTACGTTTGGTCTAGTGTAAATGGCCCTGTTTTGTATTTTCCGTACGTTGTGATATCGACAACAGGAAGTGTTTCTTTATCATTTGTTTTGTCCGTCTTGTTTGTTTGGCCTTCGTATTGAATGTTTACTTTCATGCCATCAGTACCTTTCATATCTCCATGGCATTCTAATAACCATTCTCCTGGATTATCGGCGATAAACTCAATATCGTAACGCTCACCTGGAGCGATATTCAACAGTTCATCTTTGATTGGTTGCGGATCATTTAATGGCTGTCCGTCTGTTGCGACAATTTTAAATGAATGTCCATGCAAATGGAGTTTATGAGACATGTACCCTGCGTTGATGAGGCGAAGCCGCACTTTTTCGCCTTTTTTTACTTTTAACGGTTCGATAGCTGTTCCGCTTTTTCCGTTAATCGTGAAAATATCGTACATACTCATATCATGCATCATCGGGCTATTGCCGTGATGCATATTTGTATGATTGGCTTGTTCCGTCGTTGATGCTTGTTGTTGGCTCATCCATTCATCTAATACGAGCGTGTAATCTCGATCGACTTGTTCTCCTTCTTTTGGTTCAACGATCAATGTACCGTATAATCCTTTGTCCACTTGCTCGGCACTTTTTTGATGCGAATGGTACCAGTACGTTCCAGGTACAGTCGCTGTAAATTCGTACGTAAACGTTTCCCCTGGTTTAATGGCATCCATTGTCACCCCAGGTACACCATCTTGATCATTAGGGACAGGATAGCCGTGCCAATGAATGGCGGTCGGTTCAGGCAATTCATTTTTAAAAACAATTTTTACTCGCTCTCCTTGCTTTACGCGAATTTGCGCGCCTGGTACCGATCCATTATACGTGTATACCGGGAGCTTGACTTGATCGTTGATTTGCAATAATGTTTCCTTCGCAGTCAGATGAATTTCTTTTCCGGATAGCGCCTCTGCATCATTTGCCAAAGGCAAATTCTCTTTATTGGAAGTTGTTTCTTTTTTCGTATGCATGTTGGACATATCGTGTCCTTGCATCGAATTAGAGCAAGCTGCACTCAGCGCAATGACTCCTACCAATACGGTTCCTAACCATAATTTCTTCATCGCTTTCCCTCCATAAACTTGTATCGTAACATCATCATAAAAAAGAAATGTGCAAAATGTATGGAGAAAAGCTTATGAAGACAGTGGTCAAAATTTATGGTATAGTCTTTTGTGTGAATGAGAGTTTTTGTTCATCATTTCTCCACATTTTATTGTTTAAATAAAATAGCAAAAACGAAACAGCAAGTTCAATCATTCTCATGTGCAAAATGACGACTAGATGGAGGAAACTGTAGGATGTGTGGTTTTGTTGGCTATATTTCTGATGTCCCGAAAGAGATAAATAGTAACTGGAAAGAAACGTTCCAACATATGAACGATCTGATCACTCATCGTGGTCCTGATGATCATGGCTATTTTTTTGATGAATACGTCAGTTTTGGGTTTCGGCGGTTAAGCATTATTGATCTTGAAAATGGACATCAGCCCCTATGTTATGAAAATGAGAGATATTGGATTATATTTAATGGGGAAATTTACAACTACGTCGAGTTGCGTGACGAATTAATCAAGAAAGGGTGTTCGTTTTCTACCCATTCTGATACAGAAGTGATCGTTGCTTTATATAGTATTGAAAAAGAAAACGTAGTAAATAAACTTCGTGGCATGTTTGCATTTGTTATTTGGGATAAACAAGAAAAAGAAATTTTCGCAGCACGTGACCCGTTCGGGATTAAACCGTTTTTTTATGTAGAAAAAGAAGATCATCTATTTGTCGCTTCCGAAAAGAAAAGTATTTTATATGCTCTTGAACACGACGAACTAAATCATGAAGCTTTGCAACATTATTTAACTTTTCAATATGTTCCAGAGCCATTGACGATGTCCGCTCATATTCGCAAGCTAGAGCCTGGACATTATATGAAGAAAAAACTAGGAGAAAAATTAAATATCCAGCGCTATTGGAAAGCTACATTTCATCCGACGAATCAATCGGAAAGTGAACTTGTCAAAGAAATTCGACAAGCGTTGTTTGATTCGGTAAGTATTCATATGCGTAGCGATGTTCCGGTCGGCTCATTTTTGTCAGGAGGAATTGATTCTTCCCTCATTGTAGCTATTGCGAAACAATTTCATCCGCATATCAAAACATTTTCAGTCGGATTTGCGAGAGAAGGATTTAACGAAATTGATGTAGCAAAAGAAACGGCAGAAAAGTTAGGGGTTGAAAATATTAGTTACGTCATTTCTCCGGACGAATATGTGAAGGAATTGCCGAAAATTATATGGCACATGGATGATCCATTAGCAGATCCGGCAGCTGTCCCTCTTTATTTCGTAGCAAGAGAAGCGAGGAAATATGTAACCGTTGTTCTTTCTGGTGAAGGAGCGGATGAGTTGTTTGGTGGATATAACATTTATCACGAACCAAAATCTTTACAAATATTTGAGCGGATGCCGAATTTTATGCGATATATTTTAGCTATGATTGCAAAAGTATTGCCTGAAGGAGTAAAGGGAAAAAGTTTTATTGAACGCGGGATTACCCCAATTGAAAAACGTTATATCGGCAATGCGAAAATGTATAGTGAACAGGAAAAAAGCAAGTTGTTGAAAATGTATAATCAACATGTATCATACACAAACATTACCGCGCCGTTTTACCACGAAACAGAAGGATATCCTCCGATCAACCGGATGCAATATATTGATATTCACACATGGTTGCGAGGCGATATTTTATTGAAGGCAGATAAAATGACGATGGCACATTCTTTGGAATTACGCGTTCCTTTCCTCGATAAAAAAGTATTTGAAGTCGCCGCAAAAATTGCTCCGGAAATGAAAGTCAAAAATAAGACGACAAAGTATATTTTGCGGAAAGCAGCAGAAGGGATTGTTCCGAATCATGTTTTACATCGCAAAAAGCTGGGTTTCCCTGTTCCTGTTCGTCACTGGTTAAAAGATGAAATATATGACTGGGCGAAACGTACGATAAAAGAAAGTGAAACAGATCATCTATTTCATAAAGACGTATTGTATCGTCTGCTAGAGGAACATTGTCAAAACAAAGCGGATCATAGCCGAAAAATATGGACGGTACTTACTTTCATGGTTTGGCATCAAGTGTATGTCGAGAAAAAATATCGCTTTATGAACGAGGAAGAAAAAATAAAACTGTTCGTGTAAATGATTTATGTTCGGGGCTCCTGTTTTAGCTAGGAGCTCTTTTTTAAAATCTTCATTGTTTATTGTGTTCTATGCATACAATAATATAAGAAAAGGGGGGATATGAAAATGAAAAAATGGATCGTTATGTTGATGAGTTTTCTTCTTTCTGCTTGTAGTGTATCGAAAGCAGAGAAACAATATGCATATAAAGAAGGAGAGCCCATCGCATACGAAGTAGTTACAGTCGAACAGCTTCCACAGCATGTGAAAGCGTTGTATGAAAAACAGCATAAACAATTTCAGACGTATGCCGTTCAACAAGAAGGTGTGACGTATGTTGTCATTCATCTTGGGGAAAGAAGGACGGGCGGATATGGAATTGAAGTCATCGATGTGCGGTACGAAAAAGGGAAAGCGACCGTCTACTATAAAGAGCGCAAACCAGCGCCAAATGCCATTGTTACGCAAGCGTTAACATATCCGAAAGTGGCCATAAAAATAAAAACAACAATTCCAGTAGAAATAAAGAGCAAATAGCTCTATGTGTTGGGCATAGAGCTATTTGCTTGCTGAAATGCCATCCGCCACAATCCATCCTGATAATGCGCAGCCGAGTGAGCCTGCGCCAGGAAATACCGTGTCCCCACAAAGCCACAATCCTTCGACATTTGTTTGCGGTGAATACGTAGACAATAAACTGAAAACACCGTTTGGAATATATCCCCCTACCTTTCCGAACGCCCGATGAGTAAAACGAGAAAATGTCACAGGTGTGCCGACTAATTGAACATGTATATTCGTTAATGGGAATGTTTTGTTGACACGTTGCAATATTTGTTCTGTAAGTATCTTTTTCTGTTCATCATACGCATGACGATCCCACCAATGAAGTGGTTCGGTATGGGTCGAAATCGTGATGGAACGTTTTCCTACAGGCGCCATTTGCCGATCGAACGGTGCGGAAGCGGACAATAAAAATTGATTTCCTTCACTCATCGGCTTTGTTTGATCAACAATAAATTGATGGTATAAACGATCTGATGGTAAATTGTCATCAATGCCAAGATAAATTGTAAATGCTCCCCAAGCTGGGCGCTTTTTTTCCTTTTCTTCACGAATCGAAAATATGCGTTTTATTGAATCGTCTAAAATGGAGAAAATACTATGCAGAGAGCCATTAAATACAACGTGTTTTGCTTCATATGTTTGTTTTCGATTCGTCGTCACAAGCCAATGACGTTGTTTACGAATGGATACGACTTTTTCACGCATCCGTTGTTCTCCGCCAAGCTGTTTGTAACGTTCCGCAAGCGCATGAACAACGTTTGCAAGCCCTCCTTCAACGTAAAACGCTCCGCGATGAAATATGCTTAAGGCGACGGCGCCAAGCAAAGCGGGACAACGCTCAATCGTTGTTTGCACACTGTCAACGAGTTGGCCGTTTAAAAAAGCGATGAACGTTTCATCACGAATGCCGTAATGTTGGAGTCGTTTCGCAATCGATTGAAACAAAAATGGTGTTGCGCTTATTAGCTTGCGATCTGCTTTTTGCATCGCTTGAAATAACTGTTTGATCGTTTTGGGAGGAACGATCGGTCGTTTATATACAAACGAAAGCATCGCATCCGCCAGAGAAAACATTTCTTCAAAAAAGCGAACAATGGCTGCGCTATCTTTTGGAAACTGTCGGGCAATTTCGTCAAACCAACGTTCTTTTTGTTGGTAATATCGAATCGTTCGTTCCGAAAAATGTACGTCCATGATCGTATCCAATAAATGAACAGGAGGGGGAGATATGTCGAGTTCATGAAATAGTTGTGAAAATACGCCGCCTTCTTCAAATCCCATCCCAAGTGTAGCGCCTGCTTGAAAACGAAACGACTGTCGCTCGAACTTTCCTGCACATCCACCGAGTTCGCTGGCAGCTTCGATCGAGAGTGTGCGATATCCTTTTTTCGCAAGCAGCGCACTTGCGGTCATCCCTCCGAATCCTGTTCCAACAACAATGACATCGTACAATATGTTCACCTTCTTTTTTCTTTTTATTATACAATTATTAAACAAATATTGTACAATACAAACACGTAACATATGAAAGGGTGGGATATATGCAGACAGCTGTTGTTTGGTTTCGCCGAGATTTTCGATTACACGATCATACAGCGCTCGTTCATGCGCTTCGTTGGGCGAAAGAAAGGGAAGGAAAGCTTCTTTTTTTCTTCCATTTTGATCCTTATTTCGCGAAAGAGCGAACGTATCATCATGAATATTTTTTTCAAACAGTTGAGCGGTTTCGCCAGTCATTATGTGAATACGGCATTCACATGCATGTATTGTACGGGGATACGGATCAAGTGTTTACTCGCCTCATTTATCATACAAATATGCGTGCGATTTTTTTAAATAAAGACGAAGTTGGACGCGGAAAAGAGCGGGATAATTATGTTCAGGCGTTGTTACAAAGGCATGGGGTGGAAGTGTATACATATGATGATGCGCATATGCATGGGGCATTTGAGGTACGAAAAGCAGATGGAACGCCTTATAAAGTATATACACCATATTACCGCGCATGGCGAAAACGTCCGAAACGTTTTCCACTTTCAGTAGACATCGATTTGTTACGTGCTCATATGTTACATATCACGCCGCTCTCCGAACAAGATGAGCGTATGTTTACGATGTGGCTTGCGCAATGTACGAAACGTTGGGAACATACGAGCGAACAAGACGCTTTACATGTTTTACAGCAGTTTATCGATACGGCACTCCCATACTATCATCGGAAACGAGATATCCCGAGCGTTACAGGGACAAGTCGTTTATCTCCACATATAAAAGCCGGGACGATTTCTATTCGCACCGTTTTTCATGCGGTTGCGCAACAATTTGGCAACGGTTATGACGAAGCGGTAGAAACGTATATAAAAGAGCTAGCTTGGCGTGATTTTTATCATATGATTTATGCACATTTTCCGTTTACAAAGACGGAAGCGTTTATTGAAAAGTATCGCCATCTTCCATGGTTGCGTGATCACGAACGTTTTGAAGCGTGGAAAGAAGGAAAAACAGGTTTTCCGTTCGTCGATGCAGGGATGCGCCAGTTGAAAAAGGAAGGATGGATGCACAATCGTCTCCGTATGGTCGTTGCTTCATTTTTAGCAAAAGATTATTTGATTGATTGGCGCATGGGTGAACAATATTTTCAGCACATGTTAATCGATTACGATGAAGCATCAAATATCGGGGGATGGCAATGGGCTGCTTCTGTCGGGACAGATGCTGTACCGTATTTTCGCGTCTTTAACCCGATTGAACAGTCGAAAAAATTTGACCCAGACGGCACGTATATTCGCACATATGTACCAGAACTTTCTTCTCTCCCTTCGGCGCATATTCATGAGCCATGGAAAAGTAACATAAAAGTCGATTACCCTGCGCCGACAGTAGACCATTCATTGCAACGCCAACGCGCGATTGCGTTGTTTCAAATGAATGAACGATTATAGCCTACTTGATGAAGTGGGCTTTTTTGCTTTAGTTAAATCATGAAGGATTATAAATTGTAAAAAAAGAATAGAAATAAAGAACGTATATCCTTCAGCGTTGTTATGAGCCGCTTTGATTGAGGGAGATGAGAAAGGGGGAGAACAATGATAGAAAAAAAGAAGCTTTACATTAACGGAGAATGGGTAGAAGCAGAGTCGTACACTCAACTTTTGGCGCCATATGATGGGGAAGTATTGGCACACATTCCAATTGCGACAAAACAACATGTCCAACGGGCGATTGCGGCAGCGGATGAAGCGCGACGAACGATGGCGAAGATGCCTGCACATGAACGCGCGGCCATTTTAGAGAGAGTCGTGACGTTATTGCAACAGCGGGCGGACGAAGCAGCTACGATCATTGCGAAAGAAGCCGCAAAGCCAATGACGACCGCCAAAGCGGAAGTAGCGCGGACGATTCGAACGTATAAATTTGCGGCGGAAGAGGCGAAGCGAATTCATGGAGAGACGATTCCACTTGATGCTGCGCCAGGTGGGGAACATCGTGTCGCTTTTACGGTCAGAGAACCGATTGGAGTGATTGGAGCGATTACCCCGTTTAATTTTCCGATGAATTTAGTAGCGCATAAGCTAGGCCCTGCGATTGCATCTGGAAATACGATCGTATTGAAGCCTGCGAGCCAAACGCCACTTTCTGCGTATTTTATCGCGGAGTTGTTTGAACAAGCAGGATTGCCAAAAGGGGCACTGAATGTCGTGACAGGAAGCGGAAAAACAGTTGGCGATCAAATTGTGACAGATCCACGTGTTCGCATGATCACATTTACAGGAAGTCCTGAAGTAGGGATTGCTATTCGAAACAAAGCTGGATTAAAACGTGTGACGCTAGAATTAGGGTCAAACTCAGCCGTCATTATTGATGAACAAGTGGACGTTGATCGAATCATTCCGCGATGCGTCGTCGGTGCTTTCTCGTTCCAAGGGCAAGTGTGTATTTCCTTGCAACGTATTTATGTGCATGAAAAACGGTATAAAGAATTCGTCGAAAAGTTTGTGGCAGCGGTGAAGCAGTTGAAAGTGGGTGACCCGCTTGATCCGAAGACAGACGTTTCGGCTCTTATTTCTGAAAAAGATGTGGAGCGTTCGTTACAATGGATCGAGGAAGCGAAACAAGGAGGCGCTACCGTTGCAATTGGTGGGGAGAGACAAGGAAATATATTGTTGCCGACAGTCATTTTAGACGCATCACCAACATTGAAAGTATCATGCCAAGAAGTGTTTGCGCCGATTGTGTTGATTAATCAAGTTTCATCCGTCGACGAAGCGATTGCACTCGTCAACGATTCGCGCTACGGGTTGCAAGCAGGCATATATACAGACAATGTCCATACCGCATGGGAAGCGGCTGAGAAACTACACGTCGGCGGAGTGCTTATTAATGACATTCCAACGTTTCGTGTTGACCATATGCCGTATGGCGGAGTAAAAGAAAGCGGATTTGGGCGCGAAGGTATTCGATACGCAATAGAAGAAATGACAGAGTTAAAGCTTATTATTTTTAACCGAAATCGGTAAAGAGTGCACAATCGAACAATTTTGGCTCTTGTCGTCTGAAACAAGAGCCGTTTTCGTTCAGGTGCGCGAAGGATGGATGAGTGCAAGGAAGTAATACATAAAAGGGGGACTTCCATTGGACATTTTTATCCGCATTGTGATTGATGTCATTTTGCCGCTGTTTTTGTTGATTGGCGCAGGGGCGTATTTGCATCGATTGTTTCATTTCGATATGAATACGTTGTCAAAAATAACGACATATTTTTTGCTTCCGGCAGTTGGGTTTGTAAACATTTATGAGAGCGACATAACAAGTGATGTATTGTTGAACATCCTCTTTTTTCTCGTTCTACAAAATGGGACGCTTATTATGCTTAGTGCGATGATGGCAAGATGGCTAAAGCTTGATCGAAGTTTGGGGGCAACGTTTCAAAATACAATGGTGCTTAACAATTCTGGTAATTTTGGTATCCCAGTCAGCCAACTTATTTTTCGCCAAGAGCCGCTAGGTTTGTCGATCCAAATTGTCGTAACGATTTTTCAAAACTTTTTAACGAACACGTATGGATTGTTTCAGTTTATTTCTGCAAGTGAAAAGAAAGGGAAAATGACTCGAGAATTTTTAAAAAATCCGATTATTTATGCCCTTATTTTTGGTGTTGTTTTCCGAGTTTTTCATATTTCTGTACCATCGTTTCTTTGGCAGCCGCTTGAGCATGTCGCTGATGCTTTTTTAGCGATTGCCTTGTTGACGTTAGGTGCTCAACTTGCTTATATGAATATGAAACGTATTCCGCGTCTCATGTTTATAACGATTGGTAGTCGGCTAATTCTCTCTCCTTTCATCGCTTTTTTAATCATTTTGATTTTACATATAAAAGGAATTACAGCCCAAGCGTTGCTTATTGCGAGTGCATATCCTTGTTCGCGAAATACAGCGTTATATGCGTTAGAATACAATCATCATCCCGAATATGCAGCCCAAGCTGTATTTTTATCCACTTTGCTTAGTCCGGTGACAGTAGCTAGTGTCATCGGTATAGCGCATGTTTATTTTTAACCCACATGCCAGAGGAGCCCACCGTTTATGGTTCTTTTGGCATAGGTTTGTTTTATAGTTTCATGATAACAGGAACCCACAATTCATTTTCCGGATGGTGAGTTGGCGGATAATAACATTCGATACAAGGGAAATGAGCGAGCTTATATTGAGAAGCAGGGAGCCATTGCGAATATAATTGCTGCCACGCTTCGTCAATATTTGGAATAACCGCCCATGTATCATGCGAAATCGTCATTCGTTCCATGTTTGATACTTCTCCGTCATAGCGTACCCCCATGAAGTAAACAAACTCCTCATCTGTGATTGTTGCATCTCTTCCACAAACGCCTAACAGTCCTTCAAGTGTGCACTTTGGCTGTTCCCATGACAAATCAATAAGTTGTTGCATCAATCCATTCTTCTCGGCATGAGCCCAAAGTGAAGGAATCGTTTGAAATGCTTCGTTTGTTTTTACGCGGTACCCTTTTCCTACTAGTGTTAATTCAAATGGGATCGTTTCAATTTTATACTCCATTTTGGCATCTCCTTTTGTTAAATTTATGGACATTTTTGCATGAGTTGAAATTTCTCACCTTTTTATATTAACATAAAAATCCAATATGAACTTTTAATTTTTTCAGCAGGTGTTGCATGATATGGAATAATATCGTTCCATTTTTTCGTTTTATTGTTGTTGGGATGAGTAATCCCTCATAGCACTTTATGTGCCGTATGTGACAAATATTTGGCTATAGCGTAGGAGTGATCAATAGCTACATATGAAATTGAGCGTGGACGTTTCGATCAGCGGGAGGGGGAAAAAACAATTTGTTCGCTTTCTTCTCGTAAACCTTTGTTTTCTTATCGTGACGATCATGATGTTACATCGTTTCAGCGAAATGTTTCCGATTGCTTTAAACAAAACGATAGCGACAATGAGCAGGATAAAATTGGTTCAACAGTCGTATGTGGGTATTTTCTGAAAAAGTATGTTGTAAAGAAAAGCAACACATATTTCAAAATATTAAGAAAAAATATTTGTTTTGTTTACTTTTTATGTTATATTTGTGTTATAAAATATAACATAAGGGGGCGTGTGTATGTTTTTGATAAAGAAGAGATTGAAAGTGGAAGAAGCTGGAGAGGAGAAATCAAGTGAAATACTAAGTCAAATCGAAGTGGCGGCTGATCAATTAAAAGCGGTTGTTGAACAAATGAAATTAGCTGCTAGTTCACTTGATCATACGTCTAATGCAACACAACAAAGTACGCTCCAACTTGTTGACCATTTAGAAAAAACGGTAAGTTATACATTACAAGTGGAAGAAAAGACGAAAGTCATCGAGTCGTCAGCATTAAAAATTTCCGATGTTTCCCGTCGCATTCATGAGTATAGTGAAGCGTCCTATAATGAGCTCATTGTGGCATGGAATTCATTACAAAAACTTCAACTTGACATGGATGAGTTGCGAACGAGTCATTATGCTTTACTTAGTCAGATGGAGTTGTTAGTTAAGCAGTCACAAGAAATTCGCCACATTTTGTCAACGATTGCTTCGATTTCTCAAAAAACGGGTATTTTAGCCTTGAATGCAAATATTGAATCGGCACGTGCCGGGGAGCATGGTAGAGGATTTTCGGTTGTTGCGAATGAAGTAGGAAAATTAGCGAATCAAACATCTGTTGCAGTAGAACAAACGCGAAATATTTTATCTTCTATCCAATCGGGGATTCATTCGACGATGAGAATGGTAGAAGTAGAAAATGAGCAAATCGA
>OFGS01000250.1_pt1 | contig 12232 bp, 10 predicted proteins | sample 1521851 | NCBI WGS metagenome assembly OFGS01 (sample SAMEA3142070, study PRJEB24117) | hot springs metagenome
AATAAACATCCCCTGCTAAAGTGAAAGGATATAGCGGTTCTAGTGCTAAAGGGAAAGCTCAAACTTTGGCTAACTAAAACTACTACCAGGAAGCATCGAGACGAAAACTGACCTTGTTTAGCGATGTAGTCATTTCTATGATTTATGCAACAGAACCGCAACTCGCACTGCTTGCCTTATAAAGCTCCCTACCTTTCTCTGTTGGAAAATTGCCTTCTTCTTGCTCTCTTACACCTTGCTCCATCGTCGCAAGCTCATTTAAGCAACAAAATCCCCTTTGGTAACAATTTTAGTTAACCATAGCTCGAAATTCCCCTCGTCACAGGAACCTCTATATTCCTTGACTTTATCGGAGTGTGTTTATTTATGCAATAAAGTCTTGTTAAAATATCTATTAACGTGTAGCTATTCCGTGATTTATACAGCAAAACTCTGTTTATCAGAAAAGTGTTAAATTTTTAATGGTATGAGTCTAGCTTATTCCTACATAACTTCACACTATGGTTTGTCGAGAGTGGCAAAGGAATTGGAGGGGGAACTGTATCTTTTCCTTGACACAGAAACCACGTCGGATGACAAGATAAGACTCGTTCAGATCGGTAATTACGAACATATTTTTATCCTTGACCTCTTTGATTTGAGAGACGCCGGGATCCTGTTTTTGAGAGAACTTTTATCAAAAAAGGGTATTGTGGGACACAACCTTAAGTTTGACCTAAAGTATCTTTTAAAGAACGGTATAGAGCCTTACGCCGTTTTTGATACCCTTATAGCAAGCCAGTTGATAGGTGAAACAGACAGGCACTCTTTGCAGTACACAGCAATGCATTACTTGGGGGAAGTGATAGACAAGAGTCTACAACTTTCCAACTGGGGAAGTCAGCACCTTACAGAAAAACAGCTTGAGTACGCTGCTCTTGACGTAAAGATCGTTAGGGACCTCTTTCCTAAGATGTTAGAAAGGCTTAACGGCACTTCCCATGAAGAACCTTTGCTACTTAAGACGCGTACCGCCAAAGTTTTTGGTTTAAAAAATCCCATAGCCATAATAGAAATGGCTTTTGTCATAGAGACCGCAAAGTTGGAGCTAAACGGTATACCAGTAGATCAAGAATACGTGGAAAAGAAGGTCAAAGATTTAGAAAAGCAGCGCCAAAGGTTAGTTATGAACTTTATAGCCAAGTACAGAGTAGATCCCATGTCTTCAAAGCAACTGGGAGATCTGCTCACAAAGAGGTTTCATTTGGACCTGCCCAAGACAGAAAAAGGGCATATATCAACCGATGATAAGTACCTGTCTGATCACAGCGATCACCCTGTTGTGAAAGAGATACTGGAAATCAGAGCCATATCAAAGCAACTGGAAAAGTTAAAGGAGATCTTGGGAAAAACAGTGAAAGGGAGGGTCTATCCTGAGTTTAAGCAGATAGGTGCTATAACGGGTAGAATGTCCAGTCAAAATCCCAACGTTCAAAACATACCGCGCGATTTGCGTAGCATCTTTAAAGCTCCTGAAGGGCATACCCTTTTGATCGCAGACTTCTCACAAATAGAGCTCAGGATTGCGGCGGAGTACGTGGGTGAGGAAAAGATGATTAAAGCCTTCAAGGATGGTAGAGACATGCATAGATACACCTCAGCCCTTCTTCTGGGCAAAAGGGAAGAAGAGATTACAAAAGAGGAAAGGCAACTCGCTAAAGCGGTCAACTTCGGGCTCATATACGGCATATCTGCAAAGGGATTGATGGAATACGCTAAAACTTACGGTGTAGACATAACCTTAGAAGAGGCTCAAAGGCTCAGAGAGGGATTTTTCGAGTATTTTCACGGGTTTAAAGTTTGGCATGACAAGGTCAAAGAGGAACTGAAAAAGTACAAAGAAGTAAGAGGTGCTACCCTTTTGGGTAGAAAATATATAGCGCATACCTTTCCCGATGCGGTCAACTATCCTATACAGGGTTCAGGTGCAGACCTTCTGAAGCTGTCTGTTTTGATGTTTACCGCAAGCCTAAAGGCGGAAGGTATAGAGGCTAAGCTGGTTAATCTTGTACACGATGAGATAGTGGTGGAGTGCAAGACAGAAAAGGCGGAAAAAACAGGAGAGATTCTTAAAAGGGAGATGATAAGGGCTGGGTCCGTGGTTTTAAAAAGGGTACCGGTAGAAGTGGAGATCTCAGTAAGCGATAGGTGGGTTAAGTGAGATCTTCTCCACAAAAGTTAGCAATCTTTCTTCTGTTTTGTTCCTTCTGTGAGAAGGAAGTCTTGTGTTGCAAATGGTACACGAGTTCCACTTTATAAACCTCTCTATACCAAGGGATTTTAAGCGCAAGAGTACCTCATCTTGCGTATCCATAAAGAACTTACCAGATCTGTAGATTAAACTTCTAAAGCTTTCTTTGAATTCCTCTCCTACTTCATAACAACACGCTTTGGCAGATGGTCCTATGAAGGCTATCAGCTCCCTTTGGTCTTCCTCCATAAGTTTAACAGTCTTCTCTATGATGCCCGCCTTTATCCCTCTCCATCCCGCATGAATCACACCGACCTTTTTACTTCCTACTAGCACTATCGGTACACAGTCAGCTGTCCTGACTCCTATCTTAATACCTACTCTGTCCGTTATTAGAGCGTCACCCTCTTGCATAAAATGCTGACCATTTACGTATACCACCTTATCGGAGTGTACCTGTTTGAGGGTTATTACATCCTCAACCCCTTCCCAAAGTTTAACGGATATGAGCGCACCCTTTACGCGTATGGAAAACATCACAGTTTTTTCGCCTTTTGAGATGTTTGTCTCACACACTCTAAGATAGTCCCAATGAATGCCCTCTCTTCCAATACCTTTAACCCTTCTATCGTGGTTCCGCTTGGAGATGCAACCCTTGATATCCACTCCTCTGGATGACCACCTTCTTTGAGCAAAAGCTCACAGCTTCCCCTTAAAGTCTGTAGGACTATATCCAACGCAACGGGGTAGCTAAAACCCTCCATCACACCCGCCATACTCAAACCTTGTATAAACTTAAAGACAAACGCAGGACCAGAACCGGCCAAAGCTGTAAAAGCGTCTATAAGCCTCTCTTCTATTTCGTAAAGCTTTCCACAGGAAGAGAAGATATCTACAAACTTTTCCTTAACCCTGTTGGGAATGTTCTCCGTACTGCAGAAGGCTATGGCTCCCATTTTCACCTTTACGTTAAGGTTTGGCATCGTGCGTATTACTTTTACATCTTGCCCCACAAACTGAAGGATTTTTTCTATGCTCAGGCCGGCTACAACGCTTACCAAAACCTCGCCCTTTAACTTACCTTTGAGCCCAAGTAAAACCTCTTGCACATCCTTAGGTTTTACCGCAAGCAACAAAAAATCACAGGGGAGTAGAAACTCAATACTTTTAGCAGTACCAAAGCCCAAGCTTAAAGCTTGCTCCCTTTTAGTTTCATCCTTATCGTAGACCAAAACCTCAGAAACAACATCCCTTAGACCCTGCGCAAAGGCACTACCCATATTGCCAAAGCCGATTATACCCACCCTCATGCTACCAAAGCTATTTTAGTATAAGCGCCATGCCAGCTGTTGACTACTTCCTAAACTTGGAAAGGAGTTTTTCCCAGAATCCACCTTTGCTAACCTTTACATCCTTTGAAAGCTTACTCACAGCTAGGGAAAGCTCTCTCATCAAGTTTTCGTTAAAAGGACTTTGGTTAACGATGTGCCTTATCATCTTTGGGTAGAAACTTAGACTACCAAGGTAATTAACTTGAGCATTCGTGAACTTTTCACACACCCTTTGTATACTCTCGTAAACCTTATCTCCCTCTTCTTTACTGCTTACTTTGTTTACTATTAAATAAAACTCCTTTGTGTTAGTGGCACCATTTACCACTTTTATAAGACCGTACGCATCCGCTATGGCGGTGGGTTCAGGTGTTGTGATAACTATGGGTATGTTCACAGAAGATACTATAGATGTAGTGTCTGAATGTATGCCCGGTGGCGTATCAAATATAACCCAATCATAGCCCTTTTCTGCGAATTCCTTTAGCTTCTCCAGCAGGTTAAGTAGCTGTTTTTCCGGTAAGTTTACCAGTTCCCTAATTCCGCTTCCACTGGATATAAAAGAAAGATTATCTTCTATTGGTATTACGATGTCTTCCACGGTAGACTTTCCCATAAAGAAGTGATAAAGGTTCTTATCTGGAGTTATACCAAGCATGATGTGCACGTTGCTTAGCCCTAAATCGCCGTCTATTATCAATACCCTTTTACCGTGATCAGCGAGTATTTTACCAAAATGGAGAGTGATAAGGGTTTTACCTACGCCCCCTTTTCCACTGGCTATGGCTACGTAAGATGTCTCACCCTTACCCTCTTTAGTTCTCTGTAAAGTCAGTAGTTGCTCATTCATGGCTTCTATAAAAATAACTTAGCCACGTACTCGTAGCTTGCCATAGCTATGTCTTCAGGTACCCTTTGCCCTACCGTAAAGCATGCCAAAGGTACCTGCGTTCTATAAGAGACGTTTATCATGTATCCGTGGTAATCCGTTTCGTCCAGTTTTGTAAATATGAGACCTTCCAGAGACAGTATACTGAAGCTATTGAGAGAATCGTACATAACCTTTTCGTCCATATTGGCACCTATCGTAAGGTACACCTCGTTAGAAGGAAGCTTATTAAAAAAGGGCAAGAGTTCTTTTACCCTTATCTCGTTGTACTGACTTCTGCCGGCTGTATCCACGAGCAATACATCCATGGAAGAAAGCTCTCCAACGCACTCTCTAAGTTTGTAAGGAGTGTCTGCGGTTCTGAATGGCACCTCCATCAGAGATACAAAGGATTTTAACTGTTCTACTGCACCAACCCTGAAACTATCTATGGTGATAACACCAACCTTTTTGCCTATCGCCTTTAACGCATAAGCCAGCTTGGCTATCGTTGTGGTCTTACCAACGCCTGTAGGACCCACTAACGTGATTATCCTAAAAGGTTTATCCCGCGTTAAAAAATCTTCAATCAGCTTTATATTACTTTTAAAGCCTTCTACAAGGGACTCTAAGCTCTCACCCTTCAGGTCAAGTTTCCTCAGTTCGTAGTCGTACCCGCATGCGGATTCTACCAACTTTTTGGCTATATCCCTAGAGACTCCTTTCTTTATTAGCTTGTTTATAAGATTTATAGCCCTTATGGAATAGTCTCCTTCTATATCCTCTTTCCTGTCTTCTTGCGCTATTTCGCCCCTCTGCCTCCTTACCATGTCTACGACTTCTTTTAGAGTGTCCTTCATTTTACTAAGCTCTTCGTATATGCTCTCTTCCTTCTTTAACTCACTAGAAAAGTCCTCTTTATCCGGAATACCTACGGTCACTTCCAACACGGAACGCTTAAATAGGGGAAGGAAGGGAATACGTTTTATCTTTACAACCCTTGTAGACAGAATGACAGCATCTGATCCGTAAAGAGCCTTTATTTCCTCCACCGCCTCCTGTAAAGAACTTGTTGTTATCTTTTTAATCTTCATCCACTACACCCAACACTTTTAGGTTTATCTGTCTATCTAACTCATTATAAGATAGCACTACCAACTGAGGTATATAGTTCTCAATAACTCTCCTTATATGTCTCCTTATGTTGGAGGAAGTTAATAAAATGGGGGTCGCCTGATAGGGGACAAACTTAGCCACCTCTTGACTTAATTTGGGCTGTACACGGTTTATCAGGAGGTCTAAAAACTCGTCTTCTCTGCCCTCCTGTATGAAGGATAGGAGCTTAGACTCAAGTTTTGGAGACAGCGCTATAGCATACAGCGTGCCGTTTGTTAGGTATAGTCTAGTAATCCTTTTGGCAAGTCTCTGTCTAACGTATTCAGTAAGCGTATCAGGATCCTTTACCTGGTCTATATAGTCAGAAAGCGTTTCTAGTATGGTTATCATGTCGTTTATCGGAATACCTTCCCGCAAGAGGTTTTGTAAGACTCTATGCAGGACAGAAACGGGGATGATATCTGGTACAAGCCCCTGAACAGCCTTAGGATACTTTGAAGATAACCTGTCTACCAAATCCAGAACTTCTTGCCTGCCAAGGATTTCATGGAGGTTTCTCTTTATGACTTCCGATATGTGAGTTATGATCAAAGTGGGTATGTCAACCACCATGTAACCAAGCCTTTGCGCCTGCGTCTTTACATCCTCAGTTATCCAATAGGCTTTCAACTTAAAGGCTGGGTCTTTTGTCTCTTTACCGTCTATCTTGCCTCTGACGTTGCCCAAATCTATGGCAAGGAAGTGCTGGGGCATTACTTCGTAGGTATCTACCTCCACTCCTCTTATAAGTATTCTGTATTGGTATGGAGCAAGTCTAAGGTTGTCCCTTATGTGAACCAGTGGTATGATGACACCAAAATCGCTGGCTATCTGTCTCCTTACGGTCTTAATACGTGATGGGATATCTCCACCCTCCGTCTCTTCTACAAAGGGCACCAATCCGTAGCCTATCTCTAATGCTATAGTCTCAGGTTGCAGGGAAAACTCTTCTTCCTTTTTTTCGGTAGGCGCCTTCTTCTGAGTAAGCATCTCTTGTAGGTCCTTTATCTGTTTTTCCTTAAGAGCTTTGTTTGTTATGTAATAAAGACCGCCAAGGATACCAGCCAAAAAGAAAAAGGGAAGCTTTGGAAAACCCGGTATAAGACCTATAAAGACCAAAAGCGCCATAGAAAAGAGAAAAACCCTGGGTTCCCTTGAGAACTCCTTGTATAGTACCTTCCCTATCTCCTCCGACGAAGAGGATTTGGTAACTAGTATTCCCGAAGCTGTAGATAACATTAGGGCTGGTATCTGAGAAGCTAGACCTTCACCAACAGTTAAAAGGGTGTAAGTAGATAAAGCCTCGCTAAAAGGCATACCTTTAAAGACAATACCAACGATAAGCCCTCCCACGAGACTCAAAAAGAGTATTAGAAGTGCCGCTATAGCATCTCCTCTTATAAACTTGCTTGCACCATCCATGGCACCGTAAAAGGATGCCTCCTGTTCCAAAAGCTCCCTTCTTCTTCTTGCCTCCGCCTCGTTTATAAGACCGGCGTTTAAATCAGCGTCTATGCTCATCTGTTTACCCGGCATGGCATCCAGCGTAAAGCGCGCAGCCACCTCCGAAACCCTTTCCGCACCCCTTGTTATAACGATGAAGTTTATAACGATGAATATGAAGAATACGATCAATCCCACTACTACATCACCGCCTACCACAAACCTACCAAAACCTTCTATTATGTGCCCTGCAGCGGACATACCTTCATGTCCATACAGAAGAATCCTTCTCGCTGCAGCTATGTTTAAAGACAACCTAAGAAGCGTGCCCATGAGAAGAATGCTAGGAAAAGCAGAGAGCTCTAAAGGTGTTTTTACAAACATACTAACTACCAAGACTGTCAACGAAAAGGTTATGCTTATAGTAAGAAGAAGGTCTAGAAGTATGGCTGGTACAGGCAGTACAATGGCTCCCAAGACTATGACGAACACAAGAAGGATCCAAGCTTCTTTATATCCCATCCCTTCAATATATAATAACTCTATGCGTTGGAGCAGGTACTTCTGGTATACATCCAAAGAAAACCCCGCTGAAGCAGAAGCTCCATCTCATAGATTGCTTTTGAAGGCTGGCTTTATAAAGCAGGTGGCTTCTGGCATATACGCTTACACACCACCAGCTTACAGAGTCTTGAAGAAGATAGAGAACATCGTAAGGAAAGAGATGGACAGAAGTGGTGCCCAGGAGCTTCTCCTGAGCATTCTAAACCCTGCAGAGCTTTGGAAAGAAACGGGAAGATGGGATCTATACGGTAGGGAACTCTTTACCCTCAAGGACAGGAACGGAAGGGATTATTGCCTTGGTCCTACACATGAGGAAGAGATAACGGACTTGGTAAGGTCTTACGTAAACTCTTACCGGCAGCTTCCCCTTATCCTCTACCAAATACAGACCAAGTTTAGGGACGAAAAAAGACCGCGCTTTGGACTCATACGCTGTAGAGAGTTCATAATGAAGGATGCCTACTCCTTTGACACGGATGAGTTTTCTGCCCTGATGTCTTACGAAACTATGAAGTTTGCCTACGACAGGATATTTAAAAAACTCAGGATAAAGACCCTGATGGTGGAAGCTAGCGTGGGAGCCATAGGTGGTAAGAGTTCCCACGAGTTTGTAATGCTCACCGAGTATGGAGAGGCAAGGGTGGCGTACTGTGAAAACTGCGGCTATGCAGCCAACGCAGAGATAGTCAAGCTGGAAAAAAGCAATGTAGAAGATGAGGAAGAAAGATCGCTGGAGAAAGTACATACGCCACATGTAAAGACGATTGAAGAACTATCCCAATTTTTAGGTGTCCCACCAAGAAAGATAATGAAGGCAGTACTTTACATGGTTGATTCCAATCCTGTCATGGTGCTCATTAGAGGGGATAGGGAAGTAGATGAAAACAAGCTGGAAGCTGTCCTTGGTACGGAGAACTTCAGGTTGGCAAGCGACGAGGAAGTAGAGCGGATCTTAGGAACTAGCAAGGGTTTTATAGGACCTTTCAACTTACCAGAGGGCTTTAGGGTCCTTTGGGACAACTCCCTATACGGTGTTAAAAACTTGGTGGTCGCCTTTAACCAACCTGACTATCACTACGTGAACGCTAACCCTAACAGAGACTTTGTGTACGGTGATTTTGTAGATGTATGTCAAGTGCAAGAAGGGGATAGGTGTCCAAAGTGTGGGTATGGCCTTAAGGTAGAAAAGGGTTTGGAGCTTGGGCACGTATTCCTGCTGGGCAGTAGATACTCAGAGCCTATGAAGCTTTACTTTACAGACCAAGATGGGAAAGAAAAACCGGTGATAATGGGATGTTACGGGATAGGCATTTCCCGTTGTCTTTCTGCGATCGTGGAGCAGTACCATGATGAAAAGGGGATCAAGTTTCCCACCGTAGTGGCACCCTTTGAGCTTGATGTAGTTTGTGTAAACATGGATGACAAGGATCAAAGAGAAACAGCGGAAAGGCTCTACATGCTTGCTCAAGAGGTGGGGATAGAAACTATCTTCGATGACAGAGACGTAAGCCCGGGTTCTAAATTTGCGGATGCGGACCTTTGTGGGTTCCCCTACAGGTTGGTAGTAGGCAAAAAGCTAAGGGATGGTTACGTGGAAGTGGTCTGTAGACAAACGGGCGAAAGGGTGGACCTAAAAGTGGACGAGGCTATAGATTACGTCAAGGAGAGGATTGCAAGGGATAAGGTTTAACTTACACGGGTTTTTCTTTTTTTAGGTAGGTCATTCCATTCCTTATTCTGTATATGAGCCATACGATCAATGAAAAACCAGTGAAAATAAGAATAACATCTGGGGTAGGATCATTGGAGTAGGTAGGCTCATTAGTTACGTACTTTACATAAGCAAAAACTAACAATGCTAGTAGAGTGCGCCAAAATACTCTTATCTGAAGGTTGTAGTGAGTTTCCAAGTAGCTGTATTGAATTTCGAACAAGTAGTAGCCTCGACAGACATCATTTAAACCGGAGCGTGAAACGTGTGCCAGTATACCACCTGCTATCATTGAAAGAAATCCAAGAAAAACTGCTATCATTTGGGGAGCTTCAGGAAAAAGAAAAAATAAAAAGAAAGGAAAAAAGAAAAGAGGAATAAAAATAAGGTAAAGTATGTACACAGCCCAAGCAAAGGTCTTATATTTTTTTTATTACCTCTTCGTTGCACATACTTTTGAACCTCCACCCTATGGAAGGGAATTATACTATACTTTTTATCTATCTGTAAACTCTTCCAAATTACTCCAAGGTATACTTCTTCCTTATAGGGTATTTCTTCACTAGATTAAATTTGGACAGACTAGCTTGAGGTAGACGACAGCTTTTGAAACTAAATAAACACGCTCCGCCAAAGTGAAGGAATATAGCGCTTCTGATGCTGGGAGGAATTTCGAACTGATGTAGTCTTTCCTATGATTTGTGCAACAAAGCCATGCAGGGATGCTATTGAGCATAAAAACACTGCACTGTGGGTAGAGCACCAGGTAATACCACTAATTAAGGTTTAAACATATAATTAAACCTATGATAGTCATCATCAACGGAGAAGAAAAAGACGTCCCCGAAAACCTCAACATAATGGAGCTTCTGAGCTTTTTGGGTGTAAGGTACAGAGAGGTGGGTCTGGCTGTTTCAGTAAATGGAGAGGTGGTTCCCAAGTCCAAGTACTCTGAGGTGCTTGTCAAGGAAGGAGACCAGGTAGAAATTATTCATCTCGTAGGAGGTGGATAGATGTTAGATTACGAAAGGCTTTTGGAGGACGACGTTTTTGAGATCGCAGGTAGGCGCTTTAAATCAAGGCTCATGATAGGATCTGGAAAGTTCAAAAGCTTTCAAGAAACCAAGGAGGTTTTAGAGGCGTCTGGTGCGGAAATCATAACGGTAGCGGTAAGACGCGTAAACATCACGGACCCTACAAAGGAGAACCTGTTAGATTACATAGATCCAAAAAAGTACCTCATACTTCCAAACACAGCTGGCTGTTATACCGCTGAAGAGGCTATCAAAACAGCTATGCTTGCAAGAGAAGCAACGGGTATAAACTGGATAAAGTTGGAGGTCATCGGAGATCAAAAAACGCTTTTGCCAGACATGGAACAAACCTACGAAGCTGCCAAGGTTTTGGTAAAGGAAGGCTTTGTGGTACTTCCCTACATATTTGATGATCCCGTGTACGCAAAGAAGTTTGAGGATATAGGATGCGCAGCTGTTATGCCATTGGCTGCGCCTATAGGTTCAGGTCTTGGGCTTCAAAATCCCTACAACATCATGTTTATAAAAGAAGCTGTCTCTGTACCCGTTATAGTAGATGCGGGTATAGGTTCGGCCGCAGACATCCCACCGGTGATGGAGTTGGGTGTGGATGGCATACTAACAAACACCGCACTGGCTGAGGCAAAGGATCCCATAAAGATGGCTGTTGCTATGAAGTACGCCACCATAGCTGGTAGGCTTTCCTACCTTGCGGGCAGGATGCCCAAAAGAACCTACGCAGTTCCCTCCTCACCTCTAAAGGGTGTTCCTTACAAATCATGATAGATACCGCGGTAGTAGGTGCGGGTATATCGGGTCTTTCGGTAGCTATCCATCTAAAGAGCTTAGGTCTTGAGGTAAAGGTTTTCGAAAAGGAGGATACGGAAGGGGGGAACATAAGGACTCTTTACAAAGACGGCTTTGTGCTAGAGCTTGGTCCCCAGACCATACTGGCGGATCAGGATGTGGAGAGTTTCCTAAATGAATTAAGTATAGAGCCCGAGTATGCCAGTCCCTCCTCCAGGTACAGGTACATATACAAAGGGGGAAGGTTGATACCTTTACCTCTGTCGCCCCTGGAGTTTTTAAAGAGCCCGCTGTTGTCCCTTCGTGGAAAGCTCTCTGTGCTTATGGAGCCCTTTGTACCAAAGTCTGTAAAGACCGAAGAGAGTATAGCGGAGTTTGTAAAAAGGCGCCTAGGTCAAGAGTTTTTGGATTACATAGTTGCACCCTTCGTCTCCGGTGTTTATGCGGGAGACCCAAAAGAGCTCTCCGTAAAGTACGCCGTAAGGAGAGTCTACGAACTGGAGGAGAGGTTTGGTTCTTTGATAAAGGGGGCCATAAAACTAAAAGCGCTTGGACCAAAGGGAAGACTTGTTTCATTCAAGGGTGGAAACAGCAGTCTTATAAAGGAGATATCTAAAAACCTGGACGTAAGCAGGGAAAACGTGGTGCTCCGAATACGCAGAAAGGACGATAGGTTTATTTTGGATACGAAGGAAGGCAAGTACGAAGCAAGGAGCGTCGTGATATCCGCTCCCGCCAGCTCTTCTAGCTACCTGCTCAGAGAGATCTCTTGGAGCGCTGCACAGGAATTTGAAAGCATCTACTACGCTCCTGTACTGGTGGTGCATGCCAAAACAAAGGATAGCTTTCCCGACGGTTTTGGTATGCTCGTGCCAAGAGTGGAAAAAAAGAGGATGCTCGGTGTCCTATTTTCTTCTAAGCTCTTCCCCAACAGAAGCCCAGACGGTTGGGAGCTTTTGACCGTTTATCTGGGTGGTGCTACGGATACAGAGGTTGTGGACTACCCAGAGGATGTAGTGGCGAGTATTGTAGAGGGGGAGTTTAAGGAGTGTCTAAAGGGAGATGCAAGCGTTATAAACAAAAAAAGGG
>OFGS01000251.1_pt1 | contig 12162 bp, 11 predicted proteins | sample 1521851 | NCBI WGS metagenome assembly OFGS01 (sample SAMEA3142070, study PRJEB24117) | hot springs metagenome
ATACTACTAGCAACTTGTTGAACCACTGCTAAGTCCTCTCTACTATCTACGAAACTCTTTGAAGCAGGATAACGAGATGTTAACAATAGATCTATTACCCTAACGCCTAGTGATTGCGTGTTGACACTAGATGAGTATGCTAGTAGTTTTCTCAGACTACTCTTTAGTTCACTAACATGGCGTCCGCGAATTAACACTACACCCTCGTATTTAACCAGGTTAGCTATCGCTTTGAGAAGCGTCGTCTTACCGGACGCGTTGGGGCCTATTATACACGTAATTCTACCCTGAGGTATCTCTACCGTTATATCATTCAGTGCTCTTATCTTCAACGGCTTGTATTCCACTCGGAGGTTTTTCGTGGTAATCATACTACTCTACCACGTAGTCTACTCGCTATTAGTAGTAGGAAGAATGGTGCACCGATGAGAGATACTATTGCACCTGCAGGAATCTCGCCCATAACAGGAGCTGCTATAATCCTGGAGAACATATCTGTAGAGTAGAGTAGTAGTGAGCCGATACTAGATGCTAATGGTACCACAATTCTATTATCACTCGTCTTCGTTAAGAAACGAGCTATATGTGGTGCGACGAGACCGATAAACCCTATGAGTCCGAACAATGCTACAACTATACTACTAGATATGCCTGAAATTAACGCCATGTAAATCCTCGTAGTTCTCGGATTTACGCCTAATTGAGCAGAGTACTCATCTCCCAGTATCAATGCATTAATTTTCTTCGCAAATAGTATGTAGCCCATAACTACCAGTATGAATGGTAAGAGTAGTGAGGGGAGTAATCCAGGTCTAGCAAGGGTAAAGCTACCGGTTAACATTAAGCTCGCATAGGGATATCTAATTATAACGTAGTATGATAGGAAAATGGAAAGACCCGAAAACAAACTAGTTACACTAATACCCGAGAGCACGTATGCTACATCACTACCAGAAATTCTCTCAGCGATAAGTACTACGAGGCTCAATGCTAATAGACCTCCGAAAATAGCAAATACGGTTACTACAGCTATGCTATAACCATGTAAAAGTATAGCTAGATACGAAGCAAATAGAGCGCCACTACCAATACCCAGTATATAGTGATCCACTAGTGGATTCCTAAGTACAGATTGTAGATAACAACCGGATGATGCCAAGATAAATCCGCTTATAAACACGTATATTGCTCTGTAATACCTATAGGATGCAATGTATTCGTTAACACTTTGGAAAATGTTCTGTAGATAAGTTGAAGAGAGTATAAGTAGTAGAATTAAAAGAGGAATAAGTATAAGTAAAAAAAGCTTTTTCCAGGAGATCATGGCTTTGATCCTCTCTTATAGCCTATAATGTAACCTAAAATTCCCGAGACTACGATTACTACCAATACTATTAGTGCCGTAACTGGCTCCATGAAGATCGGGGCCCGGTCTTCTACTACTACAGTGGGTTGTTTAGTAATTGTTACATTAAGACTACTGAGAGCCCTGTACATCACATTAGGCAAGTACTCTATTAATGGGCCAGGCCTTGAAACTATATCTATTTCAGTACTGTTCAATACTATAATTGGTTTATTTATATCGAGTAAACCGGCGTCTTTGAGAGTGTCGTTTGTTATAGTTGGATCAGATACTATAATCACGTCTGGGTCCCATTGAGATAGTGTTTCCATGCTTACAGGAGCCCAGCCGAATACTTGAGCTGAGTTAAGCAAACCAAGTCTATTTAATGCGTCATCAATAAATGTGCCTTTACCAACAACCCATATACCCTGCCAGAATCCAATAACTACTAGTATCCTCGTACCCCAGTAATCCCTGAACATGCTAACAGTGTCTCTATAAGCATTATCTATCCTATTAATGACTTCTTGGGCCTTACTCGTCTTGTTAAATATTAAGCCTAGAGTGTATATGTCACTGTATATGTCGTTAATACTCCTACTACTACCGCCATTCAAATAAATTACTGTGATGTTGTAACTTTCAAACCACTCTAGTAATGGCCTATGAGCACCTTTATCAGCTAAGACGAGGTCTGGCTGTAATTCCAGCATTTTCTCCTTGTCTACTACACTCCACCAGTATCCACCTACATTTACCACGCCCCTTTCGGCTAACCTACTACTGGTGTTCATGTACCAGTCACTTAGAGATATGGTATCGGCTCCTACAATACTATTATCTACCCCTAGCACAACTAGTATTTCTGTTATAGATGGTGATAACGATACAACTCTCCTAGGTGTATGTGGTATTTCTACGGATCGCCCCAATGCATCAGTAATTATAGTAGACTCTGCTTGGACTACACTCAGTCGGAGCAGTAGTGTTGTTATTAAAAGAATGCATATAAATATGTTCAGGTGCTTGGACATTTTGTCCAACACCATTTCTGTAATATATTTAAATTGAGGATTATAAGCATTGATAATGATGAAGGCTATTCACCCTATTATCGTCTGATGAAAGCAGCTGGCTTAGAATTCTATAAAAACGTGAAGAGTCTTACCATGTAACTAGTACGTGTATAGTGCACCTTTTTCTCTTAACTCCGAGAAAGCCGTATCGTATACTCTTCTAGGGTTATTGTAGTATTCGAATATTATTTGTGAAACTTCTGATATATCCATTATGCCTTTTTCCAACATCCATCGTAGAACTATTACTCTCTTATAGAGTTCTTCTGTAATGTCTTCGTAATCTAATCCTTTTCTCGCAGCAATATCTTTTAAATGAATACTGTTTGAAAAGTCAACGACATGTCTGTCATCTCTTGGATCCCATCTTGCTATTTCAATACTGTCGTTTTCATTCAGTACTTCGCGAACACTTGAAACACGTCTAAATGCAGTAATAACTCCTTTCTCTACACGTGTTACTATGCGATTGATCTGCACGTAGACGTTCATGAGACTTATATATGTTGGTGGTATGTTCATCGGTGGACTTGTGAGTCTCTTAATAGCATGGTCTAGTGATTCAGCGTGTAGTGTCGATAATCCACCATGCCCTGTTGCTATAGCTTGAAATAGTACGTATGCTTCTTCGCCCCTGATCTCGCCTACAATAATGTAGTCTGGTCTATACCTAAGGCTGAGTTTAACGAGATCCATTAGTGTTATTTTACTTGTTACAGCTGCTTGAGAGACTAGAAATGCTTCTCTGGATGTTAATTGAACCCAATTCTCGTGTGGTAGTCTTAGTTCAGGTGTTTCTTCGATAGTAACGATCTTCATGCCTGGTTTTATGAAGAGTGATAGTGCATTGAGTAAACTAGTCTTACCTGCACCTGTACCACCAGCTACTATTGCAGTTTTCATGTGTTCTAGCATTAACCACATGTATGCTGCTGTCACTGGATCAATGGTTTTATGTTTTATTAACTCAACTATGCTGAACGGTTTTTCTCTGAATTTACGAATAGTAAATGATGGTCCTTTTACAGATGCTTCACGTGCAAATGTAGCTGCTAGGCGGTGTCCGCCGGGGAGCATAGCATCTACTATCGGGAACGCTAAACTAATATGTTTTCCAGCCAAGTGTGCGAGTCTTATTATAAGTTCATTTAATGAATCTTCATTTACGAGAAGAATGTTTGTAGGTATGCTTTCGTACTTACGGTGCCAAATGTATATTGGTATACCTACACCATTACACGATATATCCTCGATATTAGGATCTCTAAGTAGCGGATCTATTGGGCCATAACCAATGAGGTCTCTTTCTATGTAGTAAAGTAATTTTATTCTACGTTCCTGAGTTATACCAAGAGACTTAGAGTATTTTCTTAGAATTCTCTCGGTTTCATCTATAATGTAATCTATGTATTCAGTTGGACTCCTTAACTCTCTACCAATAGGTGGTTTTAGTTCATCAAGTATTATATCGATTAGTTTATAATGTGTATACTTTTCATCGTCAGATAGTAGTGGCTCTTCAACAAAGTACATGAGGTTTTTACCAGTATCTGCAATAGTAACTCTGATAAATGGTGGTAGTACATAGTATGATTCTAGGACTTTATAACTAGGATCTCTCTTAATGAATTCAACCACGGGGAGCCTTAACTCCTCTAGGAGCTTTTTGAGTTCTGATGAACTACTTTCTGACTTTGTAAATTTAAACTTAATAGGTAGTTTTAGCATAAGCAATTCCTGGTAATGTATTAACTCAACGGGTTTAATATACCTTGGATACTAGTTATCGAATTCTTATATTCTCGCTAATAAATTGGTTCAATCGGTAGTTAATGTAAAGAGGTGTGAAAATGTGGGATTCTGTATATAGTCATTTTATGAAGCTAGGTAGGGTCGCTTTACGTATTTATCCTGGATTAAGACGTGATCTTAAGACTGCAGGTATAAATATCTACTATGAAGTCTATGCAGCATTTGTGATTTTAGGGACGCTTATTGCCACTATTGTAACTGCTTTCCTTGTAGCACTACTTATACTATTGTTCAACTCGATGATCCTTATACCATTTGTCTCAATGATCCCATTTGCCGTATTCGCGATACTACTATTTCTACCAAAGATGAAGGCAAGTCTCCATACTGGTAAGTTAGAAAAGGAATTCCCATATGTTGTAGCGTATATGAATACTATAGCTGCTGGTGGAATGTCGCCATTCATAGGGTTTGAAAGAATATCTAAATCTTATAAAGTGTTCCCTCAATCAGCGCTTCTTGCAAAGGAATTCCAGTTATTAATTAGAGGTGTAGGTAAGGATCCGCTCTCAGCGTTCAGAGAATTATCTGAGAGAACGGAGAGTAGAGAGGTTAGAGATACGTTAATGGGGTTTGTTGTAACAGTTGTGAGTGGTGGAGACATCCTCAGTTACCTTGAGAAGAAAACTAGAACATTTTTTTCTAACGTCTTAATAGCTGTAAAGGTCTCTGCAGAGAGAATAGCTGTACTTTTAGAATCTTACTTGTCAGCAGTATTACTCCCATTAATAGGATTCTCTGTAATGTACTTCGTTGCAGTTGCGTATGCTGGAATACTGCCTTTTGGTGTATCTCCCGAAATGTTTTTCCTAATATTGTATGTTGTTTTACCAATGATATCAGGTATTACAATATACTTAATGGATTTACTACAAGTTGAATCTCCTACAAGGGATTATAGACCGTACCTCTTTTTCTTTACAACTACTCTTCCAATAGCAATAGTATTGCTCATATTAACTACGATATTATCACCTCTACGTGAAGTATTACTTGTAGTAGCTAGGTTGGTAAATGCTCCTAGATATGTTGAGGATAGTGTACTACTATCTATGATTCTAATAGTAGCATCTATACCTTCAGTAATCTATATTGAGATAATTAGTAAAGAGTACAAGATACTAGAAGGATTAACACTGTTCATGAGAGATCTTCTCGAGATGAGGAAAACAGGGTTAACGCCGGAGAAGTGTATTGTTGAATTATCTAAGAGAGATTACGGTATATTTACCAAGTACTTGAGAACTATTAGTATGGAGTTAACTATAGGACTACCATTATCAAAGATTTTCGAAAAACTAGAGAAGAAAATCTATGTATGGTTTGCTAAAGTACTACTATTCGTCTTAGTAGATAGTACTGAAGTTAGTGGTGGAACGCTTGAAACAATTGAAAACCTTGCATGGTTATCAGAGAACATAGAGATTGTTGAAAAGGAGAAGAGATCTACTATGAGGACTCTCTTCGTCGTCCCCTATATGGGGTCAATAATATCAGTTTTATCGATAATATTGCTTGTAGCGTTCACGGGCTCGTTGCCAGGTGTTATGAGAGCAGGCTATCAGAGTGCAGCTAGTAGTGTATTGGTAGCAATAGTATTGAACTCTTATATAATGGGCTTAATAGCTGGTAAGTCTTCCGGCGGCGCGATATTTTATGGGTTTAAACACTCATTAATACTCACAACTATAACACTTCTAATGATATTATTCTCAGGTGCAGTCGTGTCACCCATAGTATTCACTGCTTCATGAGGTGTGCATGTTGAAGAGTGCTAGCGAAGTATTGGCGACATTGATCATCGTGGGCACACTTCTTGGTTTAACGATTTTCTTATACTATACTACGCTTCAAACTCTAAATACATCTACTATTATATCAGAGTATGGCTATGCCAAGACGATACTTATAAACATAGCTGAAGCATTACCAAGTATTATATCGGGAGGAGAGTACTCTGCAAGTATACCTGGTAGAATGGTCAGTGTAGGATGGCGTGGTCCAATAAAATTCAATATAACGCTTGATTCAACAGTAATCTCTAATGAGACATACGTGGTTTATGTTGCAGCAAATTACCCTATACAAATTCATAGGACAGTAGATTACGGTGTTTGCGATGGAAAATTCTCTGTAGATATGTTGAGTCTAATACCGTGTGTAACGACATTCTACGATAATGGATGGACATATACAGTGCTAGATACCAGTAGACTATATCTTAGGGTATATTCAATAGAGATTCCTAGTAGGCAGGAGCGTAGAGCAACTATAATAGTAGTGAGAATAGATAAACCAGTCTTCACTTCTACTACTCCTCGTAGAATATCACTGGTATTTGGCGGAGTAGAATCCTATGTATACTTCAATATTACCCAAGTATACTTCAACGGTAGACCACTACTAGATAGTAAAGTGAATCAAGTCTCCATTGTCATATACACGTTGAGATTCGTGGCGATGTAAATGCCTTCTCCCATATTCGCGCATGTTATCGGAACGCTGGCTCTTCTCACAATATTCTTTATTGCAATAGTGTATACTATGTTGTCTACACAGAATGCTATAGTGTACAATCAAAAAATACTATTTGAGAGGATTTGCTCCAGCATCTATCTACAACTACTATACTTACTAAGCATAGAGAACGATATAAGTATAGAACTATACTATCCTAAATATGCACTACCAGATGTAGGTTATAATATTGCCATAGCTAATGGAACCTATATAATGGCTAATTATGGATTCATAAAAGATTTAGATAAAAACACCATATACATTGCTGTAATAGACCCCGCTTACAAGAATTACTGTGTTCTACCCCTCGAGTATCCTAAACGAGAAATTACGATAATCTTAGAGAAACCTATGGTTTTTTCAAGCTATACTATAACTATAGTAGAGAAGAAGGCTATTGGTAAAAACATATATGTCTCTTATATAATAAAGGGATATAGGTAGGTTTCTTTGAAAGAAATATTTGACTACTTATTTGCAGGTTTAATAATTCTAAACTTTATAGTTTTGTATAGCTTCATAGTTAATACTCTCTACACGCCTCTGCCTGAGAAAGTAGAACCCGTTACAGTTTCATTGCTAAGAGAACTCATACCACTTATGCTTAATGAACAAGTCGTCTATAGTAATATATCAAATCCACTATTTGACTTAGAGAAATACATACAGGGTAAATCAGTTTTTCTAAGACATAGATATCTCTTTGGAGTCGAAATAACACCATTGCTTGATACACGTATCTCAAGCAACACATTAAATATTACTAGTCCAGAGCGCGGTAAGTTGTGTTATGCAATAGTATATTACAATGAGCCTGGAAAACCTGTTCTTGGATGCACTAGTCAACACACTCCTATAAACGATAAATACATATATACTGTTAGTAATATCAATGCTAGTAGAATAGCTTTTATCACCGTAGTATTAGACACAGACAAATATAGACTCTATAACCATTTCATAAACTACACAAATACCTATATCGTAGAAGCGTACATAGGCGATTGTAGTGGGAAACTATGCATATATATTGATAATTTAAATAAGCCACGACAGAGCGAGATCGAAGCGTACTTAGTAGATTACTCCCCGAGCGGATTTAACATATCTAGTAAAGTGAGTTTGCAGAATGTCCGGGCTGTTCGCGAGAAGGGGAATAAGATCTCTGTAGACGTAATCTATGTTAATATTAGTTATGTAGTTAAGTATGTTGATGAGGTCGGTGGATATGCCAGGTATAAGCTGGTCTTATTTTACAATGAAACAGAGATAAGTGTACTTGATTCAACTATATATAACTTGGTATCAGTATACTTCAAGTCTCATGACAAGATATATATTGCATTGAAGTATCCAGGAAAAGTCTTCATTGGGAGCGTATTACCCATAAATATTCCCACTGAGAGATTAGAGTTTACATCTAGGCTCGGTATTTTCGACTACTTAATTAGACTATATGTATGGAGGTGATAGTTTTGAAAGGACAGGTTTTAATTATATCAGCTGTATTTGCATCGATACTAATAATATTATTTATGGTGTTTCTCTTTAATACACAATTACCCTACACTACTGCTGTCAGGTCGACGCGATCAACTTATATTGATCTATATGAGTTCATGTTGTCTAGTACTAGTTGGAATGCTACCAGTCTAGTAGAATATATTGTTAGAAGATATGGTTATGACTATGTCCACGTCTACATAGAAAAGTACAATATAGTTAAGGGGTTTAATATGGGAGTTGATGAAGCACTGCTTAAACCGGTAAATATCAGTGTAGATGAGATTCCAAGGGAGAAGTACATATTCACTGTCCTATACCGTAATGGCGAATATGTGAAATATGTTATCGAGGTGGGGTATAGATGAAAGGCTATATGCCTATAGTCATAGCTTCGATACTCATAGTAACATTGTTCATAGCTAGCCTTTACTATATTATAGCGTTTAATATTCGCGGGAGTGTTGATGTAGCTAGATTAAATGTATTTAACTGGGCTCTCGTAGATGAGCAACTAGATACGTTAGTATACTTAATGCTATCGGAATCCAGTAGACATGCGAATAGCGTATATAATTCAACTGGCAGTTTACAAGATGCGATGAGTACCATGCAGTTAAATTGTACTAATATACTCAATAATTGGACCAGTATGAAGAACGTTGAAGGATTCACTATCGTAGTGAACAATATTACATGTCTATACAAAGTCGGTGATAGAACCGGGTCTTCATCTATATTTCTCAATACAACTATCTACGCACCTAGTGGTGAATACAGGGTTTTCACGAAAACATCTAGTCTAAGTATTAATGCATCCGCCGAACACACAATAATAGACCTTCCAGTCTCATTAGACGGACCCAGTAGGGAGACAAGGGAGTTCCTTGAACGCCTCTACCAGGAGAACATAACACTAGATACTACTTTCTCAGTAGACCTCACCGTACTATACACCGTTAACAATAACCGATATTACTATATCGTTGACCATTCATACGCTGAAGCTTTAATAAATGAATACTTCCTTAGACTCAGGGCGCGCTGGGCTAGATACTACGATTTACTGGCAAACTACACCTATCTCAAGGATGTGTCAGTATTTTACGCGGGAGAAGGTGTAAATACAGTAGTAGCAACAATAACTATAGATATACCTAGGATCTGGGGATTAATAAGAAATAGTGCTAGTGCACAGGTGCATTTCATAATTGCATTGAGAAACATGTATAGATCCATGGAAGAACCCATACTACCAGATATCTCGGTATTCGTGGAAAACATAGTAGCGAGGGCAAGACTGTAAAAGCGTAACATTTAAATTCGTAATATAAATTGTTCCTCCCTGATTTTAATAATCCAGTAGTGGGCTGAGTAGAGAGTGAAATAGTGATCTAATAATTCATATTGCTAAACAATATTAGGAACGATCGCCGTCCCTAGTCCATTTTCTTTCATTAAGACAGGTAAATAAAAATAGTAACGATACCTATTCTAAAACTACGCACGGGGGATTTGCATTTAACCGCGTGATCACTACTACACTGCAAGTATCGAGGAGAGAAAACACATAGCAACAAATAGCACTACTCGAAAATGACCCTCCTCTCGAGGTTTTATCGACACATATGATGAAGTTCCTGGATCGTGTGCTCTCAATGCTAAATGTGTTTTTATACTTAGCACTTTAGACACGTGTTTACTGGCACAGGTTTTAGTGTATTGAACTACTGCACGCTGTAATCGCATTATTGTTCCAAGATAATAGTTGATAGCAATGTCTTTTTAGGATTGTTTACATGTAGTTACCCTTGTGATTAATATGACTAGCGAATTCAATATACCCAGTAATCTCGCGTGTAGAGAAGAATACTTAGTTAGCAGTGAACACGCTGCTAGACACATTGGTAGTGGGGAAGTGGGTGTGTTGTCGACTCCTTCAATGATACTGTTCATGGAGAGGACTTCTATGAAGTGTATACAAGAATACCTGCCATTAAATTACACCACGGTAGGCATCGTTGTGAATGTAAGGCACTTGAATCCCGCACCAATAGGGGGAGTTGTCAGGGTTGAATCTAAGCTAATACAGGTGGATGGTAGGAGACTAGTATTCGAGGTTAAAGCATACTATAAGGATACATTGATAGGTGAGGGATTACACGAGAGATTCATTGTAAACAAGGAGAAGTTTCTCGAGAAATCGAAAAATTTAAAATAACCATTAATCGTTTCAATTGAAGCGATTCGGGAACGAAACTATTTCAACTACAATTCCACTTTGACTCTTATTTTTAACTAACTCTATTTATCTACATGGTGATAAGTGTGAAGTACGCGGCGTTAATGGTAGTTATTGGATTAATAATGTCTATAATGCCAGTAGTAGCTGAGACCCCGCCTCCAAAACCAGAACCCGTAGTAGAAGAGGACCTAGAAGTAGAATTAAGTGGATTAGGTTACTTGAAGACGAGAATGCTATTAAATGTATCATTACCTGTAATGATAGATCTAGCTTATACAGTTAGAAATCTCACATATCCACTATTCAACTGGGAAATAGAAAAATACAACATAACACCTGCTAAGAGACAACTAGAACTAGGTGATAGATTCTTAGAATTAGCATTAAACACAAGTGAAATCGCGCCGAGGAGAGCATTGGTATTCGCATTCGTAGCAATAATACACTATTCACATGCACCTCCATTAGCAAACGCTGTACTAGGAAAAGTAGTATATCCAACACTAGGTGAAAACGGGACAGTAACAGAACAAACAGTTATAGTAGTGGTAAATACGAGTAGTGAACTCAGAGAAATACTTGTAAATGCAATTGAATACGCTAAAAACAACGAATACAATACTACTCTAATAGAAGAAATCCTAGTTAAAGGAGATGAAAGAATAGAAAAAGCCACAATACTACTAAGTGAGGGAAACATAACAGAGGCATTCAAGTACGCTGTGTCAGGGTACAGAATTTGTACTAGAGCATATCATTTACTAGTAAAAACAGTAATTACACAAAAACTACGCCAAGTAATCACAACAACAGATATGATAGAACCTAGACAACAAGCCTTTACTAAAGTAGTTAATACACTACCATTATTTGTAAAAGCCAGAGTAGAAGAGAAGATTAAAAGAGGAGAAATAAGGAATTTCAATGAAACAATCAGAGAACTAGTTAGAATAGCCCAGCGAGAGAGATATGCAACTCAATTACGTGAAAGAGAAAACTTAGAACAAATAGTCGATAAGATAATGAATGAAGTTAAAGAGAAACACCCACATATAAGAGAACTAGTTGAACAAGTAAGACTCCTAGTTAAAAGTAGAATAAGAGAATTATTTGAATACAGAGGTATACGTGGAACACAATTAACAGAAGAAATAATGAAAGAACTTCAACAGAAACTAGAAGAAAGAAACATACGAGACATTAAAATCCCACTACCCAAACCACGCGGAAGAAACTCATAGTTCTCTTCTTTTTTCATTTTCAATTCTCTTTTAGAGATTCTTTTCTACTACATAAGTTAAGAGAACAGCTAAAAAACGCTATCTCCTCGAGGGGGCATTCGAGAGCCACGCACGGGCATCACGCACTACGTTTATGCCTTTCAATTCTCTTTTTGAGATTCTATTTTTTGATTTACTTGTGTAAATTTCTCTGCGGGGATTTCCAGGGGTTTCCATATAGTTGAAATAATCATCAACCCCCAATAGTAAATATAACGGAGACGGGGGTATTTAAGTTTTTCAACGCGCGGCGGTTAGGACTCGGTAAAACCCTCAATTGAAACAGCCGAAGCAGTGGAAGTGTTCGGGGATTCCATATTGGTGTTTTTAAGTTTTAATATGTGTGGATTTTAGGTTATTTTATTTAATCATGTGATC
>OFGS01000252.1_pt1 | contig 12138 bp, 9 predicted proteins | sample 1521851 | NCBI WGS metagenome assembly OFGS01 (sample SAMEA3142070, study PRJEB24117) | hot springs metagenome
AGTGCTCTTCAGAAAGGGTAGGCTTGCACACCTAGCCAAGTCCGCTTTCGAAAGGTACTTCATGTGGAAGGTAAAAAGAGGGGACGTTGCTCCCGTTTTTGAGGAAAAAGCACTGGAAATAATCTTTGGAGTGCATGCTGTAAAGCTATGCGCTGACTGTTCTGGAACTCCTGGAACTTGCTAATCCCTTTTCAGGTAAACCATGGAGGCGCCCGCGCCTCCCTCTTTTGGATAAGCCTCCCTGTGGAACACAACGTAGCTTGAATTCGATAGATACTCTTGGACGACCCTTTTTAACTGTCCAAGTCCGTGTACAACCCTCACACTTTTTATCCCGAGTTTATGAGCCTCTTCTAAAAATAACTCTAGCTTGTGTATGGCCTCATCCAACCCAAAACCCGTTAGGTTTATCTCTGAGGGTAAACTTTTCCTAAGCTCAAACTCAACATCAGACTCTAAACTCGTAGGTCTATCTGTTTTTTTAAGTTCGGAAACCTTTATCCAAGCTTTTATACCACCTATTAACACGTTAGCTCTATCCCCTTTTACCTCTATAACTCTACCCTTAGAACCCATAAACTCTACGTAATCGCCTACGCTTATCTTCTCTTCCCTTACGAGCTTTCCTACCTCTTCCCCTTTTTCCTTTACAAAGGCTCTTAACCTTTGCCTCTCCCTAGCGGAACTCAGTATCTTTTCCCCTTCCTCCATAAGTTTGTTGAGATAATCCTGTGCAGACCTTAGAGCTTCTTTAGTTACCTTTTCCCTTTGTTTTTCCAAATCCGCCAGCGCCTTTTCCTCCTGAGCCTTCAATCTCTCTAACTCTTGCTTTAACATCTCCACCTCTCTTAGCTTCTCTTGGTACTCCCTTATGTATGTGTTCAAGCTTTCTCTTGCCAAAGCGTAGTTGTGTGCTTCTTGTGGCAACTGCATGGACGCTATCTTGAGGACATCATCGGGAATGCCACATCTTTTGGCAACCTCAAAAGCCATGCTTTCACCAACGCTTCCGTAGGTTATCTCGTAAAGGGGTTTTAACGTTTCCCTATCAAAGGCTACGCTTGCGGTTATGTAGTAGTCTGACCTTAAGGCGTAAAGCTTTATAGGTGTGTGGTGAGTGTTCGCAAACACCCATGCGGATTTGGATTTAAGGTACTCTAAAATACCTATCCCTAGCGCTGATCCTTCTGTGGGATCTGTTCCCGCCCCAAGCTCGTCCAAGAGTACTAAGGTGTTTGAATCCACCTTTTCTAAGAAATCAGACAGGTTGACCATATGGGAGGAAAAGGTAGAAAGGCTTTGTTCTATGCTTTGCTCATCCCCTATGTCTACGTACACGTTAGAAAATATGGGAAGTACACTTCCCTCTTGAACAGGCACGGGCATACCCGATTGGAACATCAAAACACACAGGCCAAGAGTTTTTAAAGCAACCGTCTTCCCACCAGTGTTGGGACCTGTTAAAAGGACACCTTTACCCTTTTGAAAGTCTATATCTATGGGTGTTACATCGTCCTTTAGAAGGATCAAAAGGGGATGTCTTACACCTTTGAGGCTTATGTTGTTGCCCACCTTTGGAAACTTGGCATCTATGAGAAGGGAAAAGGTATAAAGCGCCTTCAGGTAGTCTATCTTTAAAAGAGTCTCGAAGCTTTCTAATATCTTGTTTGCTTGTTCACCTATGTAGGCGGTTATCCTTCTTAGTATCCTCTTTACCTCCTCCTCTTCTTCGGACTTTAACTCCATAAGCTGGTTGTTTAGCTCTACCACACTTTGCGGTTCTAAGTAGGTTGTAAAGCCAGAAGAAGATGTACCGTGAACTATACCAACGAGCCTTTTTACCTCACTGGTCTTGACGGGTAGCATGTACCTACCGTTTCTGTAGGTGATCAACCTATCAGACAAAAATAGGTGGGCATCCGGTCTTGATATGATACTCTCTAGCCTGTTTTGTATCTCCCTTTCTACTTTCTTTCTCTTGTTTCTTATTTCGCTCAGCTCTTCACTTGCTGAATCTTTAACAAACCCCCTTGGGTCTATCGAGCTCTCTATTACGCTCTCTACGTTGGAAAACTGAAAAAGCTTACGAGTAAGGCGTTGAAGGTGTGTTAACCTGTCCGCATGAGAACCTAAGGCTTTTCTCAAATCCCTTATTAGTTTTAGTACTTTTAGAATGCTTATGAGTTCCTCCACACTTAGGTAAGCATCCTTTATGGAAGACCTTTTTAAACTTTCCCTTATGTCTTCAAAGGGATATACTGTTAGACCTTCAGCAATTTGAAAAAAGTCCTGAGTCAAGTTTATCTCTTCTAAAACTTTTTCTTTGTCAGCTGTTGGTTGTAAGCTTTCCACGAACCCCTTTGTAGCCTCTGACTTACAAAATTCCTTTATCCTCTCCTTGAGTTTGTTAAACTCAAGCCTTTCTAAGTCTAACGCTCTCATAACTAGTAGGCTTCTTGCGTCCACATGTCTGGAGTAAACCTAACAACTCTGTTTCTACCCATTTCCTTTGCCTTATACAAAGCCACGTCCGCAAACTTTACACACTGCCATATCTTTTCCGCATCCTGTGGAAATTCAGAAACACCTATGCTGACCGTCTTTTTAAGCAATCCACCCGTTATTTCAAGTGGTTTTGATTCTACCGCTTGTCTTATCTTTTCTGCCACCATCTGTGCACTTCCCGGTTGGACATCCACCAGAAGGACAATGATTTCTTCTCCTCCATACCTACAGACAATATCCGACTCCCTTACATTCCTTTTAACTATGCTAGCCACATGCTTTAAAAGCCTGTCTCCTACATCATGACCGTAAGTATCGTTTACTTGCTTAAAGTAATCTATGTCTATCATGAGTACACCCAGAGAGGAACCTCTCCTTTTAGCCTGAGCGGCTATCTTTTCCAATATTTCATCCAAAAAGCGTCTGTTGTAGAGTCCTGTAAGTTGATCCACAAGGGATTGCTCCCTGAGTATATCCATGTAAGTTCTTGCCTCCAATACGGGAGAAGCTTCGTGAAGGTAGCTCTCTAAGTAGGGTATAATCATACGAACGAAGGGCTCCATCTCCACCTCGTAAACCACCTGCACTATGTTCCCAACAGTACCTCCTACGTAAACAGGCACACAGTAGTAGCGCAACCTGTCGCAAAGATCATTGTCTATAAAAGACGGACATATACATGCAAATTCTGCGGAATCAACTTCAGAACCTGTTCTCTTTGCCCTACACTCATCCGCATCCTCGTATATTACATGTTTGCACCAGGTTTCCGCACCTTTTACTTCAATCGGCTTTAATGCGTTCCTTTTACTATCAAGCTCGTAGATGGAGAACTTGTCAAAGGACATGTAATCGCTAAGCAGGTCTATTATCCTGCTGTAAACCTCCATCTTTGTTTTGTCCTTTTCTATCACCCTTTTAAACCTGTAAATTCTCAGTAGCTCATCTACTATCTTAGATGTATCTTTAAGAGCGTTTCCCGTTTTGAGCACACCGTAGCCTATCATAGCCCTGACTTTTTCTTCTAGCTCTGATAAAACTTTAGAGAGCTCGTCAAAGGTTACGTTCAAGCTCTTTACAACTTCACCTGCCTCATCATCCGTCAGCGGTTTTAGCCTTGTTGTAAAATCACCTTCCTTTGCAGATTCTATAGCTCTTTTCAAACCTTTGAAGGTTTCGATGTAGGGTTCGAGGAAGGATATTCCGTATCTGTAAAACCATGCTATCAGACCAACGGTTGCTACTAACATAAAGAAGGACCATGTAAGAGCCCGGTTTCTATCTTTAGTCAAGTCTATCGTTAGACTTATAGCTCCTAAAACTTCATCCGTTTTTGCATTGTGGCAACTAAGACAGTCTATCCCTTTCACAGGTTCAGCCTTGTAGGGGATTACTATTCTATACTTTGCTGTCCTTATGTTTTCTATCAGGTGTTCACTTGGTTCACCTGTCATCAATACTTGCCTTTCCATTTCGTCTATGGGATTTTCCTCTTCCAATGGGTTTCCAAACTGCTTATTTACAGACTCACTTCTAATAACTCTTATATTCTCTACACCTTCAATTTCTCTTATCCTTGAGAGAAACTCATGCCTTCTGTCTATAACACCCATGACCATGTAAGAGGTCAGTGTATCTCTTACTAGCTCCGCTACCATATAAGCTTTTTTCTTAGATTCATCTATGGCAAAGTGTCTCTGGGTATAGAGGATGACTAGAAGGAACCCTGTGGAAACGATAAAAAGCCCTAAGATAAACCTTAGTACAATTTTTTGTCGCATTTTTTTATTCCCCCAAAAGATATATTTTAAAATCTATTATGCATGCGGTAAAAAATTACTACCTTGCTTTAAAGGATTACTTGAAGGAAAAGTATGGCAGGAGAGTCCAAAAGATAACGGTATCCCTTCCGTTAACGTGTCCCAACATCGATGGAACAAAGGCGGTAGGCGGATGCACTTACTGCTTTTCCGGTACAAGACCTGCGCATCTTGACCCTCATGTTCCACTAAAAAAACAGATAGAAGAGGGCATAAAGAGGGCAAGGTATAGATACGGCGAAAAGATATACTTTTTCATATACTACCAGTCTTACTCCAACACTTACGGAGATAGAGATTTTCTCAAGAGTGCTTACGATACTGCGTTAGAGTTTGACGAGGTTGTGGGTATAGATGTTGGTACAAGACCAGACTGCGTACCCGAATGGTCTTTAGACCTGCTAGAAAGTTACACAAAAAAGGGTTTGGAAGTTTGGGTAGAGTACGGTCTCCAAAGCGCAAACTTTAAGACTCTTAGGTACATAAACAGGGCTCATGGAGTTTCTGACTTTGTGGATGCTGTTTTGAGGACAAAAAGGAGAGACCTAAAGGTATGCGCTCATATAATCTTAGGCCTTCCCTTCGAGGACAAGGAAGACAACCTTGAGACCGCAAAGCTTTTGTCAAGCCTTCCCATAGACGGGGTAAAGATTCACCCCTTGCATATAATAAAGAATACTGTGATGGCAAAGCAGTACTTGGCTGGTGAGTTTGACGTTCTTTCTCTACAAGAGTACGCAAGTAGAGTGGTGGATGTGTTGGAAGTACTTCCTCCAAACGTGGTGATCCATAGACTCACTGGTGAGGTAGAACCTGATAGGTTGATAGCTCCCGATTACTGCACTTACACCAAGAAATCAGAAGTGCTCAAAGCGATCCAAGAGGAGTTCATAAGAAGGGGTTCTTATCAGGGCTGTAAGCAACCCTTTAACCGATGAAGAAAGAGCACTGGGCTTTAGTCGCTTTAGGAGTTAATCTAACTCAATCCCTTTTAAAGCTCGTAGCCGGTGTTTTAACAAACAGTCTATCATTGACGGGTGAGGCCTTTCACTCCTTTTCTGATTCCTTTGTTTCGCTCGTCGCCTTTTTTACCATAATCTTTTCTGAAAGGAAAAGTAAAAAGTTCCCTTACGGGTTATATAAGCTGGAAAACGTAGGTGCCATAGTTATAGGTGTGCTTTTATTACTGGTTGCCTACGAGGTAGCGTCTAGAGCTTTTACTCAGAGCGTAATAGTTAAAAGAGAGTACTTAGACGTGGGTTTAGCGGTTGTTGTGTTTTCTTTGCTTAGCTCCCTTACCTTATCCTTTTTGGAGCGCCGAGCCGGCAAAAAGTTAAACTCTCCAGCCCTCATAGCGGACTCTTACCACACACTAACGGATGCCTTTGGTTCTTCCATAGTTTTGGCGAGCCTGGTGGCGGTATACGTGGGCTATCAGTTGGATAGGTACTTTGCATTAGGTGTTGCCCTCCTTATCCTTTACACGGCGATAAACATACTAAAGCAAGAAGTTTCTGTACTTCTGGACATATCAGCGGACGAAAAGACCTTGGAGAGTATAAGGGATGTCATCCTGAGCTTTGACCAAGTTAGCGGTATAAAGCATCTGTTTGCAAGGTCTTCGGGTGGTAAGGTTTTTGCGGACATCACACTAACACTGAAAGGAAGGGATTTTATTCGCATGCACGAAGTTGTAGATAACATAGAGAAGGCTCTTTTGGAGGCTATTCCTAACCTTGAAATGGTCTTTATTCATTATGAGCCGGAAGAAGACAAAACAAAGGTGGCAATCCTAACAGACAGGGAGGGAAAAGTAGCCCAGAGCTTTGCAAAGGTTAAAGGAGCCTTTGTGTTTGAGGAAGGAAAGGGTTCTACTGTCTTAAATTTGGAGAACCTTGATGAAAAGGAAATATCAAAGCACCTATCTTCGCAAGGTGTTAACGTTATCGTGTGTGGACAGCACCCTGAGTGTTCTGAAGCTAAAGCTATACTAAGCAAAGAGGGCATATTTGTGTGGGAAACCGCAGAGGAGAACCCTTACAAAGCCCTATCCGAAGTGGCTTATAATTTAAGTAATGTCAAAGCTTCTGATAAAAAAGGGCAGGATAATAGACCTCTCTCAGAATCTAGATAAAGTTGCAGACCTGCTTATAGAAAAAGGAAAGATAAAAGAAATTGGTGAAGATCTATTTGAGTTTGAAGCTAAGATCATAGACGCTTCTGGATGTATAGTTTGTCCCGGCTTCGTTGACCTTCACGTTCACCTAAGGGACCCAGGTCAAACTCATAAAGAGGACATAGAGCATGGAAGTAAGTGTGCAGTAGCAGGCGGATACACTACCATCGTGTGCATGCCCAATACCATACCAGCTATAGATGATCCATCTGTCGCAAGTTATGTTCTTAAAAAAGGTAAAGATGTGGGACTTTGTCGAGTTTTACCCTCCGGCGCCATAACCAAGGGGAGAAAAGGTAAGGAGTTAACAGACTTTTTTGCTCTAAAGCAAGCGGGATGTGTCGCACTGACGGATGACGGTTCTCCTCTGATGGATTCTCTTCTCATGCGGAGGGCTCTTGAACTTGCCGGTCAGCTAAACCTTTTGATAATGAACCATTGCGAGGATGACTCCATAGCTTACGGACATATGAACGAGGGTTATGTCAGCAGCTTGCTAGGTTTGCCATCTAGACCTCAGTCTGCGGAAGACATACTCGTAGCAAGGGATTGCATACTCTCCTACTACACAGGCTCGCCTATACACATTCAGCATTTATCATCTTCTTTGAGCGTGGACATCATCAGGTACTTCAAGGAAAAAGGTGCAAAGGTTAGCTGTGAGGTAAACCCTTATCATCTTACCTTTACAGAAAAGGAAATCCTCAACTCCTACGCAAATGCAAAGGTCAACCCACCCTTGAGAAGTGAAAAGGACAGAGAGTACCTAGTACAGGCTCTCAAAGATGGAACTATAGACTGCGTAGCTACAGACCATGCTCCACACGCACCTTGGGAAAAGTCCTCCATAGAGAAAGCACCACCGGGTATGATAGGGCTACAAACCGCCTTACCGCTTATGCTTGAGTTGGTAAGGGATGGAACCATCACGCTAAATAGGTTAGTAGAGTTGATGTCATGCAACCCTTCTAAGCTTTTGGGGCTTTCCTGTGGCAGTTTGGCGGTCGGAGCCGTTGCCAACGTAGTGGTGTTTGATCCAGAAGAGGAGTGGATTTTAAACGAGGAAACCAACATGTCCAAGTCGAGAAACACTCCCTTGTGGAATAAGAAACTAATTGGTAAGGTAAAATACACTATCTTCGAAGGAAGGGTAGTGTATGAAGGTTGAGAAAATAGCTATAATAGGCGTTGGTTTTATGGGCGGATCCTTTGCTCTAGCTGTGAAGCATTCCTACCCCCACGTTGATATCTTTGGCGTAGACGTAAACCCGTTTGCCATAGAGAAGGGTAAGAGTCTAAAAGTAATAGACAAAGGTTCTACTGACCTTAGGGATATAAAAAGTTTTGAGCCTGAGCTTGTACTCCTTGCTACACCCGTTAGGACTTTTATATCTATTGCTAAGGATCTCAAAGAGTTAATAAACCATGAAGTTGTAGTGACAGACCTTGGTAGTGTGAAAGGGCACATCGTATATGCTATGGAAGATATACTAGGAGAAAGATTTGTAGGGGGACATCCTATAGCTGGCACAGAAAAGTCCGGTGTAGAACACAGTAAAGCGGACCTTTACAAAGGCAAGAAGTTCATAATAACGCCTACAGGAAGGACTAATGCGTATGCCAAGGAGATGGTTAGAGAACTCTGGGAAGAGCTGGGATGTGTTGTTGAGGAGATGGATCCATACCTGCATGACTATATTTTTGGCGCAGTGTCTCACCTTCCTCATGCAGTAGCCTTTGCTTTGATAGACTCTCTCATAAAGCTTAGCGATAGTGTAGACCTTTTTAAGTATCCCGGTGCTGGTTTTAAGGACTTTACGCGTATAGCTGGATCTGACCCCATCATGTGGAGGGACATATTTATAGAAAACAAGAAAGAACTGCTAAAATCTCTTGATGTCTATATGGAGTCGCTGGTGCATCTAAAGAAGCTCATAGAGGAAGAAAGGGTAGAGGAGCTAACTAAGTATCTACAAGAAGCTCGCGATAACAGATTGAAGATAGTGGGTTGAAAGGTTAGCTAGCCACATCAAGATTCCCCCTTAGCACCAGAACCGCTATACTCCTTCACTTTAGCACAAAGTCTAAAGTATCAAAAAAAATCCTTTGGGCTCTCTGCCATCTCAACGGCCTTCATAAGCGCCTTTGCTTTGTTGACCGTCTCCATGTACTCCTTTTCAGGATCCGAGTCTGCCACGATGCCTGCACCAGCTTGTAGGTAAATCTCACCGTCCCTTACTATAGCAGTCCTTATGGCTATAGCCATGTCCATGTTACCCTGAAAGGAAAAGTAGCCCACGCAACCTGCGTATATCCCCCTCCTTTCTGGTTCTAGCTCCTCTATTATCTGCATGGCTCTTACTTTCGGAGCGCCCGAGACCGTACCAGCGGGAGCGGTAGCTTTAAGAACGTCAACGCTAGTGAACCCTTCCCTTAAGGTACCCACCACATGGCTTACCATATGCATCACGTGAGAGTATCGCTCTACTACCATGAATTCCTTTACATTCACACTTCCCGGCTGTGCCACTTTTCCTACGTCATTCCTTGCAAGGTCTACAAGCATAAGGTGCTCCGCCCTTTCCTTTTCGTCTGAAAAAAGTTCCTTTTCAATCTTCAAGTCTTCCTCTTGGGTTTGCCCCCTCTTTCTCGTACCTGCTATAGGTCTCGTCTCTATGGTGCTTCCCTCTACTCTCACTAACACCTCTGGTGAAGAGCCTACCACCTGGAAAAAGCCAAAGTCCAGGTAATACATGTAGGGGGATGGATTTATACACCTTAAAGCTCTGTAGAGGTCCTCTGAAGAAGCGTTGAACTTCCTTGTAAACCTCTGAGACAGAACCACCTGTATCACATCACCGGCAGATATATACTCTTTAGTCCTTTTTACCATATTTATAAAACCCTCTTTGCTCAGATTAGACCTCCACGTTTCCACCTTTGGAGGCACATCCTGAAAATGCCTTGGGGGTACACAAGAAGAGAAGATGGTCTTTAGAGAATCCTCTATTTCCCTCTTAGCCCTTTCGTACTCGTCCTCTGTTCCCCTTTGGATAAACACGGGAACCACAACCTTTACCTTCCCCGTCAGGTTATCATGGATCACTACTCTATCTGTCATCACCAAGTACATGTCATATAAAGACAGAGGATCTGGGTTTGAATCTTTTACAGGTTCGTAAAGTTTAGCAACATCGTAAGATATGTAGCCTACAAGCCCTCCCCAAAAACGGGGCAGGTTCTCATCCTTGTAAGGCAAAAACCTCCCAAGCTCACCTTTTAAGACCTCAAACGGATCCAGACTTTTAATAATCCTTATCTTTCCTCTGTCGAATATCTCACATACACCATCCTTGTACCTTACATAGTAAGAAGATGAGCTTACTATAAAGGAGTATCTTCCCCATTTTAGACCACCTTCTGCGCTCTCTAAGAGGATGTTAACCTTTCCTTTTTCCTTAAGTTTTAGAAATAGAGAAAGGGGTGTTTCTGTATCTACGAGCACTTCCGCGTAAACGGGTATCAGGTTGAAATATTTTGAGAGCTTTTTAAACTCCTCTATGCTTATGTTTAGCATGGTATACTACCCTGCACACGGGACGGCGGGCTTACCGTTGCTTCCTTTCGGACCTGGCGGGGTTCACCCTTTCCCGTTGCAGGGCTATTTAAAATTATAAACAAATCTTTCAAAGAGTTTATCAGCATCTAAGCAATCCCTACTTTTACACACGTTTGGAAAACATGGACTACAATCAAAATCCAAGCTTATAATCTTTACACGCTCACCTACAGGTCTCCAAACAACCCTATCAGAAGGACCAAAGAACATGTAAGATAAGACACCGCAGTAAGATGCAAGGTGGGATATACCACTGTCCAAGCCTACAAAAACTTTCGCCCTTGTAAGGTTTCTTGCTACCTCTAAAGGTCTGTAACTTTCCCAGTAACTTTTTACTACGTCCTTAAGCCACTGATCCGCTGGTCCCAAGAAGTATATTACATCTAGACCTAAGGACTTTAAGAACCTTTCTATCCTAAGGAAAAGCTCCACAGGTGGGTTTTTCTTCCAAGAGCCGCTGGAAGGATGCAAGACCGCTTTACCATCAAAGGGACTTTTATCCACGGGCTTTAAAGGTAGTCTTTTTGAAAAGGTAAGGCTAAGATTGGCTGATCTAAGGTAGTAATCCACGACCCACTCTCTACGCTCGGGGAAGGGCTTTATATGACCATCCACGGATATGAAAAGCTTTTCATCGTTCCAGTCGTTTGGTATTTCGCTTGTAACTTCATCCGCCCACCCAACACTTTTCGCTATCTCTAGATAATCGGTGTTTCCAACCACCACTATGTACTTTCCCATCTTCTTTAAGTTTTCCAGCACCGGAAAGGTAAGGAGCGTGTCTCCAAGTCCACCACGTCTATAGAAGAGAAGAGTCATAAACTATAATCTAATGGAGGAGCTTTTAGAAAGGATAATAAAGGAGATGAACCTCGAGCTTTCTCAGGATGAGAAAGAAAGAATACTCAGAGAGTTCTACTATAAAACGTTACCGTCTGTAGATAGACTTGGCTTAGTTAAAACAAGGGACGACACTTACACACTTGTCAGCAAGGAATTTGGAGAACCCTATCACAGCATAACCGCCGGGGCTCTAACTGAAGTTATGGAGAAGTTTGTAAAGCCTTCAGGTATAGAGGAGTTGGCAAAAACTAAAAAAGTCTTGCGAATTGTAGATATCGGATTTGGACTTGGCTACAATGTAAGCGTAGCCCTATGGAGCGCAAAAAGGGTAAATCCCAAAATAAGAGTAGAAATTCTATCCTTTGATAAAAAGTTGCCTGAAGATATACCAATACTCCCAGAACCTTACAAAGAAGTGCATGAAACAATCATCAAAAACATTCCCTATTACGAAGAGGAAGGCATAAGTTTTAAGCTTTTTTTAGGTGATGCTAGAAAGGAAATACAAAAGGGAGTGGGATTTAATGCGGACGTGGTACTGCACGACGCCTTTTCACCCATGAGAAACCCAGAGCTGTGGACTTATCACTTTTTTGAGAGATTAAGAGCATGTATGAAGGTGGGAAGCATTTGGGTGTCGTATACATCTTCCCTACCTGTCAGAAAAGCTTTAAAACTTTTGGGTTTTGGTATATCCTCCACAAGACCGGTTGGAAGGAAAAAAGGAGGAACGAAGGCAATACTGGGAGGTAATGAATTCTTAGACGAAAGAGAAAAAGAAAAATTGAACACATCACCTTACGCTGTACCCTTTGAAGACCCAGATCTTTCTGCGTCTAGGCAGGAGATTCTTATAAGGTACTTAGTGAGAGTTTTTGCTAAACAAAGAGAGGTTAATCATGACAAAGACCTTAAGGATTCCCCCTCAAGAGTGGGATAGGATAAAAGATGAGCTTATAAAGCTTGGCTACGAAAGTAAAAGCGTTCAGTACTCAGTGTGGGGTTTTGAGAAAGGGGATACTTCTGCGGTCTTGTATCCTTCCGGTATTTTGGTGGTAGGCGGGAAGGAAGAGCAAAAACTGTATTCAGAAATACTAAACCTTATAGACACTATTAAGGATGTAGAGATAGGTTTCGATGAGTCAGGTAAGGGGGACGTGTTTGGCCCTCTCGTT
>OFGS01000253.1_pt1 | contig 12112 bp, 20 predicted proteins | sample 1521851 | NCBI WGS metagenome assembly OFGS01 (sample SAMEA3142070, study PRJEB24117) | hot springs metagenome
CCTAGGATTGTCTTAAAGCTTTTTTGCCTCTATAAAACGCAAGGATTTGGGAGGCGAAGCCTCTCCCTTTTCTACTTTTATATCCCATATAGTTCATATAAAACGCAACCTCCTTTTAGCATTCATAATGGCTTTGTTGTACAAATCAGGTGTAAGACAAAGCATCCTCTGAGAGCTCTCTTTGTCAAAGAAGGCTCATATGGCATAACTATCTGGCATTTCAACATGCCCAGTAAAACTTCCTGCTCGCATCCTCATTCCCACTCACATACACTGACACTATCTCATCCACGCTAGAAGGGTCAACCACCAAATGCAGAAGCCCTTCAGTGCTCCTTCTTAGCAAGACCACTTTCGAGTTTTTCTGAAAGGATGGCCTCGTTGTTATAAAAAGCAATATCTACCTTTATGCAACAAAACCCAACAAATCTCATAGAAAGCTAAGCCTTTTGATTAAGTCGTCTATTTCATACACACTTTCTAAGAAAAAGTCTGGCTTTTGCCCGTTATGTTTTACGTACCCCCACAGAGCGAGGGCGGTTTTTGTTCCTGCTAACTTCCCTGCGGTTATATCCGCATCCGTATCTCCTATCATCAAAGCTTCATTTTTAGAAATACCAAGAAGTTCTAAAGCTTTTATCACTGGCAGGGGTGAAGGTTTTTTCTCTTCAAAAGTATCACCACCTATAACAAGGTTAAAATAGCTATCCAGATTCAGGTGTTCCAGTATTCTCCTGGATAGCGCTTCCATCTTGTTGGTTATAACTCCAAGGTAAAATCCCATATCCTTTAGTTTTCTTAGAATATCCTCTACACCATTGTAGGGTTTAGTGTAAATCACTGGTTTTTCCATGTAATAGTTTCTGAAAACGCTAAGGGCTTCCTCCAAGTCCTTATCAAAGAACCTCGCAAGTAGACTTTTGGCTCCACCACCTATCATGTGTCGAACAGACTGGATATCTACTTCATCACGCCCAAAGTCCCTAAGTGTAGCGTTTAAATGGATACCTATGTCTACGTAAGAGTCTATCAGAGTGCCATCAAGGTCAAAAAAGACAGCTTTTAGCATTCAACACTCTCTATCCCTTAAGTAATCCTGTAGCTTCCTTCTTTCGTACTCTTTGTTACTTACGTAGTCGATAATGCACGAAAGGGTCCTTGGTGGTACATATCCGGGCAAGGACAAAACTATATCACCGTCTTTGGTGTAAAAGAAAATATGGGGAAAAGAGTTTACCCCCAATGTTCTTGCGAGGTTATTCTCGGTAGTTATCCCCTCTTGACCTAACAACCTGTAAGATACCTTTGCGTTGCTTTCGTAATTTAACCTAAAAAAGTCTAAACTGTGAATCTTTTCTTTTAACTGTTGGTTTTCTCTTAAATCCTTCTCTAGCTGTTTGCAGTATATACAGCTTTCACTTTCCACCACTAGCATGGCGTAGTCTTTTTGTGTCTTTATGTCTTTCTGCTGGAATGTGTCTTTTACTTCAGATCTCTGACACGATACAAATAAAGAAAAGATTATTGGAATTAAAAGGAGCTTTCTCATGATTCATAAATTTATAAGGTGGCATCTATAACGTCAATAGGCTTTGTTACCTAAATCACGAGTAAGCAAAGAAATTTCTGGAAGCTTTCTTACCTTTACGAGATTGAATTCCTGCTTTCGGTAACGCTTTTTCTTGTCATAGGCTTTGACGGCTGTTACCTTCTCTATCTCCCCTTCCACTTGCCTTAAAAGCTCGGAAAAACATAATTATCCGCTACTTCATCCTCACTTACAAGGGTTGACACTAGCTCATCATTCCTTCCATCAACAACGATATGTACTGTAAGCCACTTTCTATACTTTGCTCTACCAAGAAGAGTCTTCCACTCTCCCTCGCTATAAACTTTCATATCAGAAGAGTCTATGGCTAAATGTAAAGGCTCCTTTGTGTTCCCTCTTGGCGGAACTGCCTTTTTGTTTAACAAAATCACGTCGATATGTAAAAGACGGAAAGATGAAGGCTCAATCAGCCTTCTTTAAAACTTCCTCTACAGATTTTGCCCTCTGGAGTATCTTAACCACTACCCATCTTTTAGTTTTAGACAAAGGTCTGGTTTCCCTGATTAAAACCAAGTCTCCCACCTTGCATTCATTGTTAGGGTCATGAGCGTGATACTTTTTACTCCTAACAATGTGCTTTTTGTAAATTGGATGGGGAACTTTTCTATCAACCTTTACTACAACCGTCTTGTCCATCTTGTCGCTTGTGACTATTCCAACAAGTTCCTTCCTTTTCTCATTCCATTTTCTTTCCATCACTCTTCACCTCTTGCAGTCTTTTCCCTTATGATGGTCAATACCCTTGCCAAGTCTTTTTTTACCTTTCTTATCTCCATCGGATTAGGTAAACCTTCAATCTTTCTCCTTATCCTTAGTTTAAGGAGCTGTCTTCTGAGCTCATCTTCCTTTTTTCTAAGGTCCTTTATGGACATATTCCTCAACTCTCTTGCTTTCATGCAGATAGACCTCCTGCCTTTACGAGCCTTACCTTTATTGGCAATTTGGCACTTGCCAATCTGAAAGCTTCTTCTGCAACCTCTTCGGGCACACCTGCAAATTCAAAGAGTATCTTACCTGGTCTTACTACCGCCACAAAACCCTCTGGATCACCCTTACCACCACCCATACGCACTTCGTTGGGTTTTTTGGTGTAGGGCTTGTCTGGAAATACCATTATCCAAACCTTAGCACCTTTTCTGAGTGCTCTAACGATAGCTATACGAGTCGCTTCTATCTGTCTTTGTGTTAACCAACAGGATTCAAGAGCTTGTATGCCATATTCTCCAAAGGCTATCTTGTTGCCTCTGAAAGCTTTACCTTTCAATGTCCCCCTTTGAGTTTTTCTGTGTTTTACCTTCTTAGGTGCCAAAAAAGACATGTCTTAAACCTCCTTTTCAGCCTTTTTTAAATCTTCCTCAATCTTTCTTATTATCTCCTCTTTTCCACCTTTGAGAATATCACCCTTGTATATCCATACTTTTACACCTAAAACCCCGTACTTAGTTGAAGCTATCGCATACCCGTAATCTATGTCCGCTCTTAACGTCTGAAGAGGCATTCTGCCGACAAGGAACCACTCAGCCCTAGCCAGTTCCGCTCCACCTATCCTTCCCTTAACTTGCACCTTCACACCCTTCGCTCCAGCCTTAAAAGCGTTGTCTATAGCTCTTTTCATAGCCCTCCTGTGGGACACACGCCTTTCTATTTGAAGGGCTATCTCCTCCGCCACCAACTGCGCATCTAGCTCAGGGACACGAACCTCGTCCACCGTCACCGCGATATCTTTACCTATGGCTATACTTTCTATGTCCTTTTTAAGCTGTTCAACCTCTGCGCCTTTCCTACCTATGATGATGCCTGGTCTTGCGGCTACGATCCTTACTTTAACCTTTTCAGCCATCCTCTCAATTATTACCCTTGAAACACCAGCAGATTTGTACCTCTCCTTGACATACTTCTTGATAGCAAGGTCTTCATGAAGTAGATTAACGTAGTCCCTCTTGTCCGCAAACCATTTGGAATTCCATTCCCTTATTATGCCAACCCTAAAACCTGTTGGATTTATCTTCTGACCCATTAACCTTCCTCCTTCTGCTCGAGAACTATTGTTATGTGGGAAGTTCTCTTTTTCATGATGGTTGCCCTACCGTGAGCTCTTGATAGCCACCTCCTAAACATGGGACCATCGTCAGCCACCGCCTTTTTTATGTAAAGCTTATCCAGGTCTAGACCCTTTTGTTCTGCGTTTGCCAGCGCACTCTTCAACACGCCCTCTACGATGCGAGCGGATTTTTTAGGTATTAATTTTAATTGATAGAGGGCTTGCCCTGCACTCATACCGCTTATAATTCTTAGTACTTGCCTTGCCTTTGTAGGACTTATTCTTGCATACCTAAGAACAGCTCTTACTTCCATCTTTTCACCTCACTTCTTCTTCGCTATATTAGCAGATTTTTCTGGATGGCCTCTAAAGGTTCTTGTAGGCGCAAATTCACCGAGTTTGTGTCCCACCATCTCGGATGTTATGTAAACGGGGATGAAGGTTTTCCCGTTGTGAACCGCTATGGTATGTCCTACAAACTCTGGTATTATGACCGTATCCCTGCTGTATGTCTTTACCACTTTTCTATCGCCTGTTTCGTTCATCTTTCTTATCCTAACCCAGAGTTTTGGATCTACCCAAGCTTTTTTGTTGACTATCCTTCTGTACTCATCCCATACCTGCCTGTACCTTTCAAGGGCTCTTAGGTAAAGGTCGTAGCTATGTTGAACCTTCCTAACCCTCTTGTAAGCCTTCTGAACCTTTTTGTAAGCCTTTAGGAAAGCATCCACATCCTCTATCAGCCTATTCCTCTTGTTCCAAGCCCCTCTAAAGCTCATTTACTACCTCCTGATTCTTTGCGCCTAGAGATGATAAACTTATCAGAGTATTTCTTGCCCCTTCTTGTTTTGTATCCTTTTGTCTTCCAGCCCCATGGGGATTCTGGGTGTTTACCTTTGGTCTTACCTTCTCCACCACCATGCGGATGGTCAACGGGATTCATCACTGTTCCCCTTACGCTAGGCCTCCATCCAAGCCATCTATACCTTCCCGCCTTACCGTATTTAACCAGTTCGTGCTCAGCCAGACCAACAACCCCCACGGTAGCCATACATCTCTGATGTACGAGTCTCACCTCACCGGAAGGGAGTCTCAGCTGTACATAATCTCCTACTCTACCCAATATCTGTGCAGACATCCCAGCAGACCTAGCCAGTTGACCGCCTTTACCAGGGTGAAGCTCCACGTTATGGATTATAGTACCAACGGGAATGTATTTTAGTGGTAAAGCATTACCCACTTTTATTTCAGGGAGCTCTTTTCCTTTCTCTGCATCCTCATAAGATATGGATACTACTATGTCGCCAACCTTTAGCCCTTCTGGCCAGATAATGTATCTTTTTTCACCATCCGCATAATGCAAAAGGGCTATCCTTGCACTTCTGAACGGGTCGTACTCTATGGCTGCAACTCTAGCAGGGACCAGGCTTTTATCTCTCTTGAAATCTATTATCCTGTACTTTTTCTTATGACCACCTCCCCTGTGTCTTGCGGTGATCTTACCCTGCTGTCTAGACCTTCCCTTAGCTCTGTGCCAGCTTATCGTAAGAGACTTTTCAGGTTCTTCCTTTGTTATTTCGGAAAAGTCATAAAGTACTGCGTGTCTTTGACCGTTTGTGACAGGCTTTAACTTCCTTACACCCATATGTCTTACCTCACAAGCTTAATAAGTCAATTTCCTTATCTGCAGGAATGCTTACTATAGCCTTTTTATATTTTCTGGTAGTCCCGTACTGCCTTACCTTTCCTAAAACCCTTTTCTTCTTAGGTTTCACGATTATGGTGTTAACCTTGAGCACTGGAACATTGAAGAGTTTCTCTATTGCGTACTTTATCTCATGTTTGGTGGCGTCCAAGCTTACTTCAAAGGTATACTTTTTGTAATCTTCCATAAGCTTGTTAGTCTTTTCTGTTATTATAGGTCTTATGATGATTTCTTCTGGTCTCCTCATTGGGACAACCTCTCGTATATTTTCTCTATTGCTGGTTTTTCGATGATTAACTTGTCAGCCCAGAGAACATCGTAGACGTTTAAGCCCTCAACAGGAAGAACCTTAGCATTTGGAAGGTTCCTAAAGGACTTAATCACCACATCCCTTTTTTCAGGTATCACTAAAAGCACCTTTAAGTCTTGAAATCCCAGGGACTTGAGAATTTCTAAAGCCTTTTTCGTTTTTGGTTTCTCTCCTATGTCTATAGAGTCAAGGATCTCGAGGTTTCCACTTTGAGCCTTTGCAGAAAGAGCCATCTTTAAACCCAGCTTTCTTACTTTCTTGGGCAAACTGTAGTAGTAATCCAGTGGTTTAGGACCGTGAGCTACTCCACCGCCGACGAGGATGTTAGCCCCTCTATCGCCGTGTCTTGCATTACCGGTTCCCTTTTGGGGTAGAAGCTTCCTACCGCTGTAATTGACTTCTCCCCTCGTTTTAGTACTGTGAGTGCCTTGCCTTCTAGATGCAAGTTGCCACTTTATTACTTCCCATAGCACATGCTTCTTAACTTCTACATTAAAAATGTCGTCCCTCAACTCTAAGTCTTTCACCTTCATGTAGATTCTCCTTTGAGCAAGCTTTGAGGTATGTATTCTAGTCTCTTAAGCTTCAGTCTTTGTGACCTTCTATCTCTTATCCTGCTCTTTTCTATAAAGAGGACTCCCTTGTTTGGACCTGGCACAGATCCCTTAACCAGAATGACACTCTTTTCTGGAAGCACATCCACCACTAAAAGAGCTTGAACGCGTACCTTTTCTGCACCGTAGTGACCTGCCATTCTTTTGCCTTTCCATACTCTACCTGGATCTGTTCTGTTTCCTATAGAACCTACAGCCCTGTGGTATCTATGACCGTGAGATCTTGGAAAACCTCCAAAGTCCCACCTCTTCATAGTACCCGCAAAGCCTCTACCTTTAGATATACCAACTACATCAACGAGCTCTCCCGGCTGAAATACATCCTCAACCTTTAATTCTTGTCCTAAAGTATAACCTTCTGTAGACTCTACTCTAAACTCCTTAATGTACCTTATGGATTTCACATTAGCCTTGCTTAAAATGCCCAGAAGGCTCTTTGTGAGCCTTTTTTCCTTAGCAGGGTATGCCCCTAGCACAAGGGCGTTGTAGCCGTCTTTCTGTAGATCTCTTATACCGACAACGTAATTGGGTCTGACTTCTATAACGGTTACCGGAATGGTCTCACCGTTTTTGAGATAGACCCTAGTCATTCCAAGTTTTCTACCAATCATCCCTATAGCCATGCTTAGCTCCCCATTTTAAGTTCAACGTCCACACCTGCAGGCAGAGAGAGAGACATAAGAGATTCTACCGTCTGAGGTGTTGTCCTGGTTATGTATATAACCCTCTTGTGTTCCCTTATCTCGAAATGCTCTCTTGATTGGTCAAATTTGTGTGGCGACCTGAGTACCACCCATCTCTTCCTTCTTGTAGGTAGAGGTATAGGACCTTTTACCATTCCACCAGTTCTTTTTACAGCGTCAACTATATGTTTAACCGATTGATCCAGTAGCCTATGGTCATAACCTCTAAGCTTTATGCGTATTATCTCCTGATCCATAGCATACCTCACTCTAATATTTTGGTGACGACACCTGCACCCACAGTTCTACCACCTTCTCTTATGGCAAACCTCAATCCCTCTTCCATAGCCACAGGCTTTACCATCTCCACCTCTATCTCCACGTTGTCCCCAGGCATAACCATCTCTTGACCCTCAGGTAACTTCACCACCGTACCCGTCACGTCCGCTGTCCTAAAGTAAAACTGCGGCCTGTAATTCACAAAAAACGGCGTATGTCTCCCACCCTCCTCCTTCGACAACACGTACACCTGAGCCCTAAACCTAGTATGGGGTGTCACACTGCCAGGCTTCGCTAACACCTGCCCACGTTCCACATCATCCTTGCCTACTCCCCTTAACAGTACCCCCACGTTATCCCCAGGCATGGCTTCATCCAGTATCTTCCTAAACATCTCTATAGACGTCGCCACCGTCTTCGTCTTCTCCTCCTTCAATCCTACTATCTCTACTTCCTCCCCAGCTTTTAGCACCCCACGCTCTACTCTACCTGTTACAACTGTCCCACGTCCAGATATGGAAAACACATCCTCTATAGGCATAAGGAAAGGCTTATCCACCTCTCTTTGTGGTGTCGGTATGTATTCATCTAAAGCGTTCATGAGCTCCACTATAGCATTACACCACTTGTCTGGCTTCCCACTGTCTAATTCCTGCAGTGCTCCAAGAGCGGAGCCCCTTATCACCGGCACTTCATCCCCAGGAAACTCGTACTTAGAAAGTAGCTCCCTAACTTCAAGTTCTACAAGGTCTAAGAGCTCTTCATCGTCCACCATATCGCATTTGTTCATAAAGACAACTATGTATGGGACGTTTACTTGTCTTGCCAAAAGCACGTGTTCTCTGGTTTGGGGCATAGGACCGTCTGCCGCTGAGACTACCAATATGGCACCGTCCATTTGTGCCGCACCTGTTATCATGTTCTTTATGTAGTCCGCGTGTCCTGGGCAATCTACGTGGGCATAGTGTCTTTTTGGAGTTTCGTACTCTACGTGAGTTATGTTTATGGTTATACCTCTTTCTTTTTCCTCTGGGGCTTTATCGATTTCCTCGTATCTCATGCATTTAGCCTTACCGCCTGGTAAAACACCTGCGCCCAGCACGCATGTTATGGCGGATGTCAAAGTAGACTTGCCGTGGTCAACGTGCCCTATAGTTCCTACGTTAACGTGTTCCTTCTCTCTTACAAACTTCTCCTTCGCCATACTATTACCTCCTTATCTTACTGATGCTGTGCGTTCCCCTATTATCTGCTCCGCTATGCTTTGGGGAACTTCATCGTAATGAGAAAATTTCATTATAAAGGTTCCCCTTCCCTGTGTCAAGCTCCTAAGCGTTGTGGCATATCCAAACATCTCAGAAAGGGGAACATGGGCTTTGATAACCGTTATTATACCCTTGTTCTCCATGCCCATTATCTTTCCTCTTCTGGAGTTAAGGTCTCCTATCACATCACCTACGTACTCATCAGGTGTCTCTACTTCCACTTCCATTATGGGTTCTAATAAAACAGGTGATGCTTTTTTGGCAGCTTCTTTAAAGGCTATAGAACCCGCTATCTTGAAAGCCATTTCCGATGAGTCCACCTCGTGATAGGAACCATCAAACAGTCTAACCTTAACGTCCATGATGGGATAGCCTGCTAGTACACCGTTCTGGAGAGCCTCTCTCACGCCTTCTTCTACAGCCGGTATGAACTCTTTAGGTATGACGCCACCAACAATGGCATTCTCAAATACAAAGCCCTGACCTCTTTCCAATGGTTCAACTTCTATCACAACGTGTCCATACTGACCGCGTCCACCTGTCTGTCTTATAAACTTTCCTTCAGCAGTAGCCTTTTTCTTGATGGCTTCTTTGTAAGCAACCTGCGGTTTACCCACGTTGACTTCAATGCCATACTCTCTTTTCATCCTGTCCACCATGATTTCCAGGTGGAGTTCTCCCATGCCATGTATTAGTATTTGACCTGTTTCTGGATCCGTTGTAGCCTTGAATGTAGGGTCCTCCTTCATGTACTTGTTGAGAACTTGAGACAGCTTTTCCTGGTCCTTTTTAGTCTTGGGCTCAATTGCCATGGATATAACAGGTTCTGGAAATTCCAACTTTTCAAGTATGATGGGAATCTTTTCGTCGGATAATGTATCTCCTGTGGTAGCTTCTAAACCTACAGCGGCGACTATCTCACCAGCGGAGGCTTCCTGAACATCTTCCCTCGAGTTGGCGTGCATCAGGAGTAGCCTTCCTATTCTTTCCTTTTTTTCCTTTGTGGCGTTGTAAACGTAAGAACCTGCAGAAACTTTGCCTGAGAAAACTCTAAAATAGGTTAGCTGACCTGCGTATGGGTCGCTCATTACCTTGAACACGTAGGCGCAGAAGGGTTCATCGTCCAAGGGTTTTCTCTCCTCTTCTTGCCCCGTTTTGGTGTTTATCCCTTTAACGGGTGGCAAGTCCAGAGGAGATGGCAAATAATCCAAGACCGCATCCAAGAGGGGTTGAATACCCTTGTTTTTGAAAGCGGCACCACAAAGTACCGGCACAAGCTCTCTGTTTATAGTAGCCTTTCTCAAAACCCTCTTTAGCTCTTGCGTAGATATTTCTTCTCCTTCTAGGTACTTCATCATAAGCTCATCGTCTTTCTCCACGATGGCTTCTACCATTTTGGATCTCCACTCTTGAGCCTTATCCATGTAATCCGCAGGTATATCTACAATCTCGTACTTGGCACCCAAAGTCTCCTCTAGCCATATGATGGCTTTCATTTCCATAAGGTCTATAACACCCTTAAATTGGTCTTCGCTGCCTAAGGGTATCTGTACCGCTACTGGCTTAATGGTTAGCTTTTTTTCTATCTCATTGAATACTCTATAGAAATCCGCACCGAGCCTGTCTAACTTGTTTATAAAGGCTATTCTTGGAACGCTGAACCTGTCTGCCCACCTCCAGTTTGCTTCTGACTGTGGTTGCACACCCTCAACCGCCGAGAATATAAAGACGATACCGTCCAGAACTTTCATAGACCTCACTACTTCCACAGAGAAGTCCACGTGTCCTGGCGTATCTATTATGTTTATCTGATGTCCCTTCCAATAGCACGCTGTGGTTGCCGCTGTTATGGTTATACCCCTTTCCTTTTCCTGAGGCATCCAGTCCATTGTTGCGGCACCTTCATGTACCTCTCCTATCTTGTAGGTTTTTCCCGTGTAATAGAGTATCCTCTCAGTGGTTGTTGTTTTTCCCGCATCTATGTGGGCTACTATACCTATGTTTCTAAGCTTTTCTATAGGTACTGTTCTCGGCATAACTGTTTACCTCCTCACCATCTAAAGTGGGCAAATACCTTGTTAGCTTCTGCCATCCTGTGCATATCTTCCTTCTTCTTTATAGCTCCACCTTTACCCTCTAAAGCATCAAGCAATTCAGCTTTCAACCTTTCTATCATCGTATAGCTTCCCCTGTGTCTAGGTCTTTCTCTTGCGGCTTCAACAAGCCATTTCAGAGCAAGACTCACCTGCCTCCTAGGTGGGACCTCAACTGGTACTTGGTAAGTGGCACCTCCTACCCTCCTTGGTCTAACTTCGTACTCCGGTTTTAGATTATCAACCACCTTATGTAGGAGTTCTACAGGTGACATATTCTTTTCCTTTGCAGCCTCTTCTAATGCGGTATATACTATCCATTCCGCAACGCTCTTTTTACCATCCTTCATAACCTTGTTTATAAGCTTATGAACTATAACATCGCCGTACTTTGGATCCGGAGGTATCTCCCTTGGCTTCACAGGTCCTTTTCTAGGCATTACTTCTTACCTCCTTTTGCCTGAGTTTGTTGACTCGGTTTTGGTCTCTTTGTACCGTATTTGGAACGAGATTGTCTTCTGTTTGTAACACCTGCAGCATCGAGAGCACCCCTGACCACCTTGTACCTAACACCTGGCAGGTCTTTTACCCTACCACCCCTTACTAAAACTATGGAGTGTTCTTGTAGATTGTGTCCTTCGCCCGGTATATATGCCGTTACCTCTATGCCGTTTGATAGCCTGACCCTGGCAACCTTACGCAGGGCTGAGTTTGGTTTCTTCGGTGTAACTGTATAAACCCTTATGCAGACTCCTCTCTTTTGTGGATTACCCTGCAGTGCAGGGGATTTACTTTTCTTTTCCTTTTTCTCTCTACCGTACTTGACAAGCTGACTTATGGTAGGCATTCTTTAATCCTCCTTAACAACACAAACTCTAACATTATAACATACTCTCGATTATCTTTGCCTTCTCTTCTTCCAACACTTCTACAAGAGCGTACTCGCTCAAACCGGTTCCTACAGGTATCAAGTTTCCTATTATGACGTTTTCCTTTACGCCTCTTAGATCGTCCACCTTACCTTCGCACGCGGCGTCTGTTAGTACCTTAGTTGTCTCTTGGAAAGATGCGGCTGATATCCAGCTCCTCGATGTAAGTGCAGCTTTTGATATTCCCACCAAGATGGGTTCTACTTTTGGAAGCTTTCCACCTTCTTCCTTTACCCTTTGGATTTCTTGCTCTAGCTCTTCTATATCTACCTCATCGTTTACCAAGAATCTCGTGTCTCCTGGATCTACTATCCTACGCCTGCGCAGCATCTGACGTATGATTATCTCAAAGTGTTTATCGTTTATCTCAACACCCTGCAGTCTGTATACCATCTGAACCTCTCTTAGTAGGAACTTCTGAAGTTCATCCATTCCCTTTATCCTGAGTATTTCCTCCGGCACTGGTGTTCCCGCGGTTAGCGGATCTCCAGCCTTTACTGTATCTCCGTTCTTTACGATGATGTACTTACCCTTTGGCACAAAGTACTCTCTCTGGAGCCCCGTCTCCTTGTTGTAAACAACTA
>OFGS01000254.1_pt1 | contig 12095 bp, 16 predicted proteins | sample 1521851 | NCBI WGS metagenome assembly OFGS01 (sample SAMEA3142070, study PRJEB24117) | hot springs metagenome
GCTTACTATAGATGTATACCATTGAAAGCCTTTCAACTAATCCAAGTATTTCAACGGCCTCATCGAGGTCTCTACCACAAACTACTAAGCCGTGATTAGCCAGTATAACGGCTTTTCTACCCCTTAATCCCTCTACAGCGTTTTCAGCTAATTCTCTACTTCCAGCGGGAGCATAATCTGCTACTCTAACTTCGCCTCCAACATAGAGGATTATCTCTTCTATTAATGGTGGTAATGGTTCACGTATTACAGCTAATACGGTTGAGAATAATCCATGTACATGTATTATGGCATTGATGTAACTATACTCTCTATATATAGCTAGATGCATAGGTAGTTCAATACTAGGTTTACCTACACCCTCTATGATATTGCCGTTCAAGTCTAATACTAGTATATTACTTGGACTAAGCTTCGATTTCAATACTCCACTCGGAGTAATCAACAAATGCTCGGTATCTCTTAGGAGTATACTTATATTACCAGCTCTACCATAGTTCCATCCTCTCTCTTCAATAAATTCCAAAGCATCAACAATTTTTTTCTTTAAATCCTCATACATTTAAATCACACTACATTTTTATTAATGAGTTTCGTATAATATACATGGTGATGAAGAAGAGCCGGATTGAGTAATGATAGAATTATCCCTGTCTGAAAACTATATTCAAGAATACAGTCTTACTAGCATTCAAATCTGATAATCAAATATAATAACAACTATATATAATAACTATCATAGATAATACAGTATAGGTGAAAAACTATGAATATAGATTTATTAAGAGAACTTGCTCTTCTCGAGGAAAAATACGCTAGGGAAATTAAAGAACTTTCTCAGAAAATAAATCATATTGTCTTAAAAACACTTTTTGAAGGCGTTGCAAAAGACTCCGAGAAACACGCCGTTATCTATTTCTCAGTATATAGGTTATTATCTGAACCTTCACCATTTATCAGTGAAGCAGATTTCAAAGTTATAGCTGAGGTTATAGATAGACATATTAAGACAGAGTCTTTGATGATTGAGCAATCGAAGAGTATAGTAGCTTCTAGCAGTGATCCAAGAGTAAAACTCCTAGTGTCAGCTATAGTAGATGATGAAGCTAAACACCACGCTTTACTACTTAGTATTAAGAAATGGATACTTGAATTAGAAACCCTAAGAGAAGATATCATATGGGATATGATATGGAAAGATAGTCCATGGCATGGAACTCCTGGTGGATAATACGGATCTAATTCATTTTCATTATCCTTGTTTTTACTGCATGTATATAATTGTTTCATTAGATTCTATAAATAAGCCATAGATATATAAATGCCGTATTCATATATATACATGTATAAAACCAGTGATTATAACTTGGTGATAATTGAATTGACCACTGTAAATCTAAGTACAGGAAGTATGGATATTAAAGCAGAGAGTAAGAGCGATAATGCCAAGATTATTCGTTATTCTCCATGGCTTGTACACTTTAACACTGGTGCTTGTAACGGTTGTGATATCGAAGTCCTAGCTTCGATAAGTCCCTTATATGATCCTGAACGTTTCGGTGTAAAGCTCGCCCCCAGTATTAGGCACGGTGACATATTAGTTGTCACGGGCGCTTTGACGAAAAAAGCAGCTGAGAGATTAAAAAACCTATATGAACAAATGCCTTCACCAAAATTCGTAATAGCAGTTGGTGCTTGCGCATGTACTGGTGGCGTATTCTACAAGTCTTATAGTGTTCTAGGTGGAGCCGATAAAGCTGTTCCCGTTGACATGTATATTCCAGGATGTCCGCCTAGACCAGAAGCCATACTCGACGGTATTGTCAAGTTAATTAAGAAACTAGAGTAGAGTGAAGGGGAATGCCCTTGGATCTCTCTACTATCATCGGGGATCTTGTCGAGAAGATAGATACAATGAAACCTAATAGAACGCTATTTGTTGTATCATTTGAAAAAATAAGAGAAGTCATTTTAAGATTACTTGATAAACTTGGTAAAGAAGGCTTTACCATAACAACTATTGAAGCAACAGATTTTCCAAGTGAAAACAAGATAAGAATTGATTACTACTGTACAGTACTACCAGAAGAGAAAATAATAGTCTTGAGAACATTTGTACCCAGAGATAAGCCTGAAATAGATTCGCTCATAGACTTAATACCAGGAGTACTTCCAGGAGAACGTGAAGCACATGATCTAGTAGGAGTAGTTTTTAGGGGAAATCCCGCGCTCAAAAGACCGTTCTTTGCTCCAGTCGAGTTAGTAGAGAAAGGTATTTATCCACTAAGAAAAGACTCGGGGGTGTAGGCTATGAGTAAAACAACTAATCAAATAGATACATTAAAAGATATCAAACCCCAATACGTTGTTGAAATACCATATGTATTAGAGATACCAGTAGGACCTCAACACCCAGCTCTCCATGAACCACTATTGTTAAAAGCCTATGTTAGTGGCGAAGAAGTTATTCACGTGGAGATCGGTACAGGATATAATCACAGGGGTATAGAAAAACTCGTTGAAAAGAACACGTTCTATAGAACTTTATTCATAGTTGGTAGAGTATGTGGTATATGTAACGCTGTACACACTAATTGTTATACTAGAGCAGTTGAACAAATACTCGGCATAGAACCGAATAACAGGGCAAAATACCTCAGAGTAGTCTCCATGGAACTCGAGCGTTTACATAGTCACTTGTTAATAAATGCTGTTATGGCCGAGTTAATGGGATTTGAAAGCCTCTTCATGAATATAATGTTAGATAGAGAAAGAGCGATGAAATCAAAAGAAATACTAACCGGAAACAGAGTAATGGCGGATTATATGATGATTGGTGGAGTTAGGAGAGACCTCGACTCTGTTAAAGCAGAGAAAATATTGGATCACGTATTGAAGTTGAGAGAAAGAATAAAATACTACAAGAAAGTGTTCACAGAGGATCCAACTATACTAAAAAGAACAGTTGAAGTAGGAGTAATTACGCGTAGTCAAGCAATAGCGTACTCTCTATTAGGTCCTACAGCACGAGGCAGTAATGTTAAAATAGATACTAGGGCTAGCGATAAGTACGATGCATATGGCGAGATACCATTCAATGTTATAACCAGAGACGAGGGCGACGCATGGGCTAGAATTATGGTTAGATGGGATGAACTACTAGAAAGCGTTGATATTATAGAGTATGCATTGAAACATTTACCAAATGATGGTAATCCAGTCGTAGATGAAAAACGTCTTCCAATGAGATTCCCGCCTGGAGAAGCATATGCTAGAGTGGAAGCTCAGAGGGGTGAACTAGTGTACTACGTTATGAGTGATGGCACGATCAATCCCTATAGAGTTAAAATTAGAACACCAAGTTTAAACAATATATTGAACACTGGCTGGACATATCTCGGTCATACTATCGCGGACTTGCCGATTATACTTGGCTCGTATGATCCATGTATATCCTGTATGGAGAGAACATCTATCCTAGATTTGAATACTGGTAAAAGAGAATACATATCGTTGAAACAGCTTGCAAGGGGATATAGTAATGCGTAAACCAGCAATACTAGACCTTATAATAGGGAATCTTTTTAAAAAACCCGCCACAGTCGAGTATCCTAGAAAACAAACAATAATTGAACCAGACTTCAGGGGTAGACATTACGCTGACTTAACAAAATGTACTGGGTGTACTCGCTGTGCACTAGAGTGTCCTGCAGACGCTATAGAAATGATACAAATACCTGGAGGATACGCGGGGATACCCAGAGCTAATGTTAGGAGGATTTATCCACTAATAGATTACAATAAGTGTGTTTATTGTTATAGATGTGTAACTGTATGTCCATTTAATGCATACATATATACCAGTGAATATAGACTTGCAGATAGCGCTAAAAAACTTAATAGCTCTGAGCTTAGTTTATCTACATTATCGAAGAAGTAGTGTGGTGATTATGGTTAATTTAGAGTTTATTCAGAGTGTACTCCCCTATGCAGTGGCTTTATATATCATTTCAACTACTCTCTATGCTTACAGAGCTATCAGAGGACCATCAATATCTGATAGTGTTTTAGCTATTGATAGCATAGCCTACAATGTAGCAGCATTATTCCTTGTTTTCGCGCTTTATATTAGACAACCCATTCTAGTAGCTACAGCAATTGTCCTTGCTTTATGGGTATATGCACTAGACATATACATATCAAAGTATCTTGAAGGAAAACATATGGGTGAATAAGAGTGATCGACGATATCCTCGTATATATTGGACTAGTTTTCGTCTTTTTAGGTGGCATAGCTGATATAATAGCATCTCTTGGTATGAATAGGTTTAAAAACTTCTATCTAAGATTACATGCTGCAACCATAGGAACTATTTGGGGAGCATTTGTACCAGTAATCGGTGTATCATTGATTTCTATTGGAGTAGAAGAACTCGGAGTATATAGATTCTTCTTAGCTGGCGGTGGATTTATAACTGCATTCCTAATACTAATACTCGGACCAGCAGGTAGTCACGCACTAGCTAGAGGTACGCATAGATCAGGGTTGGTTAAAGTTGAACCATGCATACATGATGCTTTAAAACCTGAACTATGCTTACGTGGTGAGAAGAAGTGAATGGAGAATTTCTCTTATTGCTCTTTGCATCTATAGCTGCTCTTGTAAGTGTAGTAGCTGCGTATCTAGCTATTGTTGAGAGAAATCTTGTGAGAGCCGTAGTGTTTTCAGCTATACAGAGTACAATGTACGCGTTTATACTTTATGTTTTAATGGCCCCAGATATCCTATTAGTATATCTACCAGTTAGTGTAGGCATACTCCCAGCAGTATTCTTAATACTAATACAGAAAACTGAAAAGGAGGAGAAGCTATGAAGAGTATTGTAGGTATTATAGTATCATTATTAACAGTTCTAGCACTAGCTGGCATGCTCTTGGTTTTTGCATCAAACTACTTGATACCCTCAAGAGATATTAGACTACTCGCAGTATACTTTTTACTGCTCTCATATAATCCCAAATACTTAAATTACACTGCATACTCACCACAAATAGTTACAGCAATACTATGGGATTATCGTGGTTATGATACACTTTACGAGACACTAGTATTCTATCTAGCAGTAATAGGTACGCTAGCTCTCATGAGGCACTTGACTCCAGTAGTTAGGAGTATGAGTAGTGAGAACGGCTTATCCGTCATTGTGAAAACCGTAACCAGGATATCTTCGATCATGATATTGAGTATTGCAGTTGCTGTTGCATTGCATGGTCATTTAACTCCTGGAGGAGGCTTTCAAGCCGGGTCTATAGCGACAGTGGTTTCAGTATTATTAATAATAGTGTTTTCACAATATTTTCTACTAAGTCTTGGTCTAACAAAGAACAAGTCCTTATTCATGTATAGTATGGGGTTAACTGGTATAGGACTAGTATCAATAGCTCTCTTTATAGTTGGGCTCGTAACTGGACAACATGCATACATTATACAGAATCTCTCGAAAACGGATACGACTTTATCTTTCCCTACACATATAGGAGGCCAACTTATAAGTGGATCACTATGGTTTTTAAACTTCTTCGAGTTTATAGCAGTAATGTTTGGATTTGCATTAATCTTTATAATACTAACTACTAGGGAAGAAGGTGAGATGTAGTGGAAGTAGACATTAATAGCTACTTGTTAATGGTCATTTATGCATCACTAATATTTAATATAGGTATAACACTATACGGTATATTCTTTAAACCACATTTAACGAAGAAGATTATCGCAGTGAGTATATTCTCCGATACAGCGAATATTATAGCAATATTTATAGGATATAGAAGATGGCCGTCTCTTCACGAACCAACGTTGCTTGCACACTTAGAGGAATTAGTTAATTACAGAGAAGCCCTCGAGGAGCTTGTGATCAGATCCGTTGATCCACTGCCACAGGTGTTAGTGATAACAGCTATAGTTATAGGTTTAGCAGTACAATTATACCTTGTATCTCTAGCCATAAATCTATACAGAGCTTACAATACACTCGATTCAAGGGAAATCAGGAGACTTAAAGGGTGATCTAAATGAAAGCAATTAAGGTCCTCGTTACGTGGATTTTAGCGCTAGCAACATACATTGTATTCACTGGAAGCACATCTACATATAGCATTGTAACAGGTATAGTAGTAGCATTAGTCATAGCGTTTTTCATGGCAGACATTCTAGTGGAAAATCCATTAAAAGTCTTTAATCCAATTAGATGGCTTTGGCTTAATGCATACGCATTATACTACTTCTTTATAGCAGAGGTTAGAGCACACTTAGATGTCATGTATAGAATACTACATCCCTCAATGCCGGTTAAACCAGCAATAGTCGAAGTACCATATAGCGTGAACACAAACTACGCTATAACAGCTATAGCTAATAGTATAACTAATACTCCTGGAACAGTTGTTGTAGACATAGATGAGAAGAATAAAAAATACTATGTCCACTGGATATACGCTAAAAGCATAGATCCCTTAGAATGTAGAAAAGCCATTAGTAGTGTTTTTGAAAAATATGTTTCTAAGATATTTGAATGAAGAGGTGGTAAAATGAACATTGAGAAAATAGTTCATGATTTAACGGGTTTCACTGTCCCATTTTTAGCATTATTGGCATTTAGTTCGCCATTTATATCGATGTTATTTAAGAGAAAGAGTATTTATAGAATAATGAACCTTATAGGTTCATTATTTGCTGCTCTATCTACTAGTATCATATTTTACTATGTGTTATCAACAGGTGATATAATACTATACAAGTTTGGTGGTTGGCCCCCACCATTGGGCATAGTGTACGAAGTCGACCAGTTCAGTGCATTTCTAGCTTCAATGACAGCGTGGATCATGCTAGCTATAAGTCTTTATAGTATATGGTATGAGAGGGAACTCGATGACTACACATTATACTATGTTTTACTCACAGGCTTAGAAGCGGGAATGCTTGGATGTCTATATACCGGAGACGTATTCAACCTCTTTGTAATGATAGAGGTTTTAGCAATTTCAGCTTATGCTCTAGTATCATATCATAGAGAAAGAGGCGTAGCATTAGAGGCAGCAATGAAGTATGCATTAATAGGTGCATTAGCAACGACATTCTACTTTCTCGGAATAATAGTAATATACAGTGTATATGGAACACTTAACATGGCTCAAATATCATTAATTAACATGGTTATAAGTAATTACGTGTCAAGGGGCCTAGCTCCTCTACTCCCCTCAGAAGTACTCGAAGCTATAAGTGTATCTTCATTTATAGCAGTAGCGTTAGCCACATGGGCTTTTACATATAAAGCAGCATTGTTTCCTAATCACTTCTGGCTACCAGATGCCCATCCAGAAGCCCCTACACCGATATCGGCTGCATTATCTGGATTAGTTGTAAATATTGGTGTTTATGCTGTTGTGAGGTTTATTTATACCTTGTTTGCATATCAATTCTTCAACTACTATAGAGGGATAATAGCAATGGTTTTATTGATAGCTGGTATACTTGGTGCGATTATAGGTGGAGCTATGATGATACTCCAAGACGATATAAAGAGACTCTTAGCATACAGTACCGTATCTCATATTGGAATAATGTTTATGGCTATAGGTGCACCGTTAGGTTTACTCAGTGATGAAGTTATTAAAATAGCTTTAACAGGTACAGGATTACATATAATGAGCCATGGATTAGCTAAAGCCACGCTATTCATGACTAGCGGCGTATTCATAGAGTCTGGTAAGACAAGGAGTCTTAATGAACTTAGAGGTATTGGTAGAGCTCATCCAATAGCATCACTAGCACTACTTATATCTTTTCTAAGTTTAACTGGGATCGTGCCATCAATAGGCTTTTACTCCAAGTTAATGATATACAATGCATTAATAATGGGAGGCCTCTATATACCGGCAGTACTGTTAATAGTGGCTTCAGCTATTTCTTTCCTAGGATATTTCAAAGCAATATATTCAATAGTATTTGCAATCCCAGTAAAAGAATACCAGTCTAAGAGATACTGGGTTGAATACCTAGTGTTAATAATGTCCTTGCTACTCATAGTACTAGGCGTTATATACCCGTTCTTAACTAGTCAATTTGAGACAATAGCATCGAGTTTTACACTGCCTGGTCGAGGGAAATATATAATTAAGGGATATCGTGAAGGTATTGTATTTTTCGAGGAAATGATTCAACGCTTGTTAATGGGAAGGGGATAAGGAAATGAAGTCTATAATTATAGATTTTCATGAAAATCCTGAACTAGTAGCTACTGTCTTAACTTTTTCAATGATATTTGTCTTTATATCATCCTACCTATTGTATAGTATTGTAAGTTCAAAAAGAAAGAGGATTACACATATATACTTGTCCGGCGAACCTGAAAGCGTTGTAAAAGAATTTACACCGGGATCTGTTAACCTATACTGGGCTGTAATTAAGCGACTAATTAAAGACGTCTACGAATACCTAGTTGAGGATATGCATACAGGTAGGTTAACTGATTGGGCTAAATTCATGGCTTCATGGTATGGTCTACTCTTAATACTCTCAATTATACTTACCATGGTTTATTTCTATGCATTGAGATGAGGTGAAGGGCATGATAAGTCTTCAATTAGTTTCTTATTTATTGTTTTCTCTAATAGTATTTCCGGGATTAGTGTTTTTAGTAGCTCTGGCATTCTTTACAGAGTACTGGGTGAGAAAGACCAGTGCAAGAATGCAGAGGAGAATGGGCCCGAGTTACGTCGGTCCTGCCGGTTTACTACAACCATTCTATGATTTCCTTAAGCTAGTGAGATATAAGGAGTTTTTAGGAACAAGGTATTCAATGACCCGTGTTGCAGAAATATCTATACTTGTTGGCTTGTCAACACTTGTGGCTTCAATGCTACTTTTCCCACTATCACCGATAAGAATAATTGGAAACTATGATTTCCTGGTATTCATATATTTAACTGGAATAATGTTACCTGTAACATTGATAATTACTAGTCTAGCTATGCCGGGACCATATACTGTTGCAGGTGTATCGAGATTAATATCCTTTATAATTATCGTAGAACCAGCGTATTTCACAGCCCTACTTGTTCCATTAATACTAGTAATGAATATTACTGAAAGACAACTAAGTATTTACTATGCGAGTACATATTCTTGGATGCTCTGGTTAAATCCATTTACATTGTTGCCAATGATACTAGCAACTATATCTGCACTAGTAGTCTTACAAGCTAAAGCAATGTATCCACCATTCAATATACCTGAAGCAGAACAAGAGTTAATAGCAGGATTTGAAACAGAGTTTAGTGGTCCATTACTTGGATTAGTTAGACTTGTACATGAAGTCGAAGTAGTAGTATCAGCAATAGCCATAGTTTACTTACTACTAGGAGGTCCATATCCATTTCCCCATTTCTCTATACAAGGTGTAATTGTATTAATTATAAAATACCTTGCCGTAATAACGCTATTATCAGTGATAAAGAATCTTTATGGTAGATTTAGGATAGAACAAGGATTATACGCAGTGTTCAAGTATTCTCTTATTCCCGCATTAATTGCCGCTTTCTTTGCAACCATATACTTGGCGATAACATAGTAATATATGCCCTACTACATTATGTATTTAAGTTTAAAAAATGATATTTAAGAAAATTCTTACTTTACACTGGGGTTTCCATTATAACTATTCCAGCAGGATTTCTTATTCTTACTGCTAGTGTAGACCATGTCCGAAATGCATGAAAACCGTTTTCGGGTCCAATATAGTCTACTTCGCCATCACCACTATATACTATGTCGAGTACTTCGGGAGTAGATGATACAACCATTACTTTATCATCGGGTAGTAGATGGGTAACTACGATTTCATCTATAATAGTCTTTATCCTCTCGAGGTCTGTTATGCCAGTTTTCTCACTTACTGATAACAACTTAGTATATCTAGAGTAGTTTAATACAAGTACATATGGTTTTCTAAATCCCCTCTTCGAGAGTTCACTAATAGCTTTAACTACATCTATTACGGATGCTCCAGGCTCATCCCACGTTGTAATCTGTAGTTTAATAGCATTTTTACAATTAATTATTGTTTCTACTATGTATTTGTCTTCTGCGTAGGCTAGATCTATTGCTGCTTTAATAGCTTCAGGCGCTTCGATTAATTGACTGGTTCTAGTAGCGTAGTCAAGAGCTCTCTGTGAAACTCTAAACTTTGCACTTATCTCACATAGAGGAATCACTGTTCTCTCTAACTTATCTGTTATCATCTCCACTGGGACGGCGTCAACGCCTCTACCCATTTTTACTAGGGGGAATTTCTTGGAGACAACTCTATTGGCATCTATTATCCTTTTCACTTCCTTAGATACTATTTCCATGAAACTACTAGTATTTGAATTACTGTTATTCTCATTGTTTATTTTTATACCAGTTAACTCGGCTACTTCTTCTTTTCCTCGTTTTAATTCTTCTACTTGCTCGGGATCTAGTGATTCGAGCAACGCTAAGAATTCTCCTACATGTGCTTTTTCTTCACGTGCAACATCTTCAAATACTTTTCTAATTCTCTCGTCTTCTATGGACCTAGCGAATTGTAAGTATAAGCTAACAGCGTCTAGTTCAGCTATTGCTGAGAGTCTCAATGCATCCTTGATTTCTTCCTTTGATAGCTTTCTATTTGGAGGAAGTTCTAGTGGATGCTTTGATAGCACTTTTACTCACCTTTCCCTATAATATAATAAGAAATTATGGCATATATACTTTTACTTATCTACTATTTGAGATGTATTCAACTGCTTCTTTAACGGCTTTATCGTGTTCTCCTGAAGGATATTCTATGACCTTTACGTTGGTGAAGCCGGATTCACTGAGTATCTTGCTTATTTCATATCCTGCTCTAGGACTCCATGTATATGCTCCTAGTATTACTATGTTTCTATTTCGCGGGGTTTTCTTAGCCAATATCTCTACCATGTATTTAGCTAGTGGAAATGCACCTGCCTCATAGGTCGATGCTGTTATCACTATTACCTTATATTTGTATGAAGCTCCAATTACATCGCTTATATTCATTCTTATTTCATCGTTAAATTCGTAAATAATTGGTTCAATGCCTTTGTCTTTTAATTCTCTCACTAAATCGTCAACAGCTTCTTTGCCAAATCCGTACATTGATGTATTTATTATTAACACCTTGTCTTCTAGTATTTCACCTTTTCCCAGTTTATTATATAATTCAATCATTTCCTTAATGTAATCTCCTCTATATATTAATCCATGTGCTGGTGCAATTAACTGCGGATTTATTCCAAGTGATAACAACTTATTGATGTTCTTGGGTGCCCATTCACGATAATAGCCTATTACGTTAGCAAAGTACTTTATAGTATACCAAATGTACTCGTTCCTCTCTTGGATGTTTAATTCATCATAGTATAATTTATCTACATAAGTACCATATGAGCCGAAAACATCGCACGTAAACAAGTACCTTGGTTCAATTACATATGTAACTATTGTTTCAGGCCAGTGTAACCAGGGTACGTGTATAAAGTTGAACGTGTATTCACCGAGAGATATTGATTCACCATCTTTTACTGGTTTAAATCTCTCTAGCTTATATAATTGTCTTAGTTGCTTCCCCAGTAGACCGAGTCCAATGACAACAGCGTTACTTGCATCACTCAATTCTTTTATGCACCCACTATGATCTGGTTCACCGTGATGACCAACTATGTATTTCACATCACGTAAATCTATTATCGAAGATAATTCCTCGAGGTATTCACTACAATACCCCTTCTTCGTGGTATCAAAGACAACAACACCTTCGTTTGTTATGAAAGCATAGGAATTATAGAGCATACCTTCAGGTAACTCCCATAATGCCTCAAAAAACCGCGTATCTAAAGCAGCGTGTCTATTGAGATAAAGTTTATCGCTGATTCTTCTAGTTATAAACTGTGATTTTCTCATATAACCACCACATGTATTAATTTGAAAAAAAATGGTTAGTATAAAATATTTTTAAGGTCTAGATTTGAATTATAACTCGGTGATAATT
>OFGS01000256.1_pt1 | contig 12077 bp, 10 predicted proteins | sample 1521851 | NCBI WGS metagenome assembly OFGS01 (sample SAMEA3142070, study PRJEB24117) | hot springs metagenome
CTACGATGACTACGTCTACATCCTTTTCTAAAGCTCTGATACGCCTTTTTATCTCATCTGTGATATGAGGAATCACCTGAACAGTAGCACCTAAATACTCTCCCTTTCTTTCCCTTTCTATCACGCTGTAGTAAATCTTTCCAGAGGTCACGTTGTTATCCATACCCATTTGTGAAGATGTAAAGCGCTCGTAATGTCCTAGGTCCAGGTCTGTTTCCGCCCCATCTTCTGTTACGTAAACTTCACCATGCTGATATGGATTCATCGTCCCCGGGTCCACGTTTAGATATGGATCCAACTTTTGAAGGGTTACCCGGTAGCCCATCTCTTCCATCAGTGACCCTATGGATGCGGAGGTGATACCCTTACCTAATGAAGAAAGAACACCGCCTGTAATGAAGATGAATTTTGCCATGTACTATTATTTTAAACCCTTCTAACGATTAGAACCTTCTACGGTTTTATTCCCTAAATACACATGCGACAGTAAAGTATAGTGTTTAGTTTTACAGCATCAAAAAACAGAAAGAGCGCTATAAGACAAGAGGAAAAGTAGACTTTGCCTTTGGTGATACAATCATCCCTTGCATGGCGGTTCTGCAAGCAGTTTATCACCTTCTACTCAAACACGAAAGCTTAGAGGTAGTCATGCTAAGAAGGAAAATCAAAAAGCCTTTACATTTAGTAGTTGACTCTTATGGTGTGGACGAGATAGTGTCAGCGCGTGTGAGTGTAAGTGTGGAAGGGAAGATTTGAGGGAAACGATGATATTTTCTGAGAGGGTGGGAGCGAGGAGTTTTGCTGGGCATGTTGGAATGCCAGATAGTTATGCCATATAAGACTTCTATGATAAAGGGAACTCTGGGAAAGACAGTCTCCTTCGACAGTTTGCAAGTTAGAGATTTCAGAGAATTTTATGGAAGGCTGGGCAAGCCTTCTTGAGAATAGCTTCTGGAAAAATCTTTACTTACTAGTAGTTTTTGCAACAAAGTCATAGTCTACAGGCTTTGTTGCATAAATCAAAGGAGTGGCTACCTTGCTAAACAAGATCAGTTCTTGTCTTGATGCTCTTTAGTAGCAATTTTAGTTCGCCACAGTTCGAAATTCCCCCAGCCAGAACCGCTATATTCCTTCACTTTAGCAGGGTGTATTTATTTATGCAACAAAGTCGTTTTAGCTATAGAATAAAACAACGAGCACTAACTGGATAGTTTTTGGATATAGAATCACCTTGACTCAAAGCATATGTAGGCACGCGTGCCTACAGTTTCCCTAGTTTCTAAACCTACCTTGAAACCATGAGCTTCCGCTATAGCCTTTACGATAGATAAACCTAAACCAGAACCTTCTTTTTCATGACTTTCCCTATAGAACATCTCAAAAACCTTGGATGGCTCCTTTACACCTATACCCTCATCTTCTACAAAGAGACACTTATCCCTGTAATATACCTCTATGGATTTTCCTGCAGGCGTGTACTTATAACTGTTCTCTATGAGATTGCTTATAGCTATCTTTAGGTACTCTTTGTCTGCAAATACTTGGATATCTTCCTCTGGATACCTAACGATAAACCTATGACTTTTACGAATAAAGTCGTACTCCTCGTCCAACTCAGCCAAAATTTCTGACAGGTTGATGTGGGACATCTTTAATGGTATGCCCGACTCAATTCGCATAAGCACTGCAAGATGGTTTATGAGCTTCTCTACCTTGTTTATCTGGATGTTGATCTTTTCTATAACCTCTTTCGTCTTATTCTCATCGTAGACACCCATGCTTATAAGTTCAAGCTGCCCCTTTATGTAAGTAAGGGGTGTTTTTATTGAGTGCGTTACGTCCGCTATAAATCTTTTTTGCCATTCTATAGTACCCTTTAGCTTTTCCAGCATGCCAGAGTAAACGTTTTGTAAAAATCCAAGCTCATCTCTTCTACTTGTAGGTTCTACCTTAACCTTTGTATCTCCGCTGTATACCCTAAGGCTTATACTTGTTAGGTACTCTATAGGTCTAAGCATCCTTCTAAGAAAAAGGACTAAGATGGCGGAAGAAGGTAAAGACAAAAGAAGGAATGAGAGAATAGCCAGTTTCACAACACCCCTTTTTATGTTTTCCACCTCATCTAGTTTCATAAGCAGGTATACTTTATACCCATCAACACCTCTTGAAACAAAAGCGTAACCATCAAGTACCCCCTTCTTCTTCCCTTGTATTTTTCTGATTATCTCACTGCCCTCATCCAAAGCAACAGCATAAACCAAGCGTCCTCTATCATCCATCGCGATTACCGATCTATCCTGGGATGCCAAATCTTCAGCCATAAGCTTTATGTAGTAGTGTGGGTTTTTGTAAGCTCTAGAGTAAAACTCTACCACAGGTGCCATGTAATCTTCCATGTAATCATGCAAGTAAGAGACCAAGGCCTTACGGGTAAGGTATACAGTGGAAAGGGTAAGTATTAAGAGGCTCACAAGGTATAAAAATAGAAAGAAAATCAGGAGCTTTATTCTAAGTGTCATCTTCAGGTTTGAGCATATAACCGTACCCTCTTATGGTGCGAATTATCCTGTGTTCTTTGTCTCCTATCTTACTCCTTAGGTTTTTCACGTACACATCTACCAAGTTGGAACTCTCTTCCCAGCCACGTCCCCAAACTCTGGCGTATATGCTTTCCCTGCTTAGCGCCCTTCCTTGATTCTCCATCAAGAATTTGAGAAGTTGAAACTCTCTTTGTGTCAAATTAAGCCTTTGCCCCTTGTAGTAAGCGGACATTTCCGCAAGGTTTATTAGAAACTCACCAACCTCTAACGTTGGCTTTTCTTCCCTTTTGTATCTTCTCATAACCGCATTTATGCGCGCGTAAAGCTCCTTAAAGGAAAAGGGTTTTGTTATGTAATCATCCGCACCCGCTGAAAGGGCTTCAACTTTGTCTTCCACTTGCGATTTCGCGGTGAGCATTATGATAGGGATCTCCTTGACTTCCCTTATCTTTTTACATACCTTGATGCCGTCAAACTTGGGAAGCATTATATCCAATATAACCAGGTCGTAATCCTCATCTATAGCCTTTTTAATGGCGGTATAGCCATCCCTAGCCCATTCCACATCCCACCCTTCGTGCCTTAGACCCTCTACAAGCATCTGCGCAAGCTCGAAATCGTCCTCCACTATGAGAACCTTCATCCCTCTATGTAAGATTTTATGTACTCCTGCACATTAAGTACGTTAAACAGCTCTTTATAAGGTTGTAACGAGTACTCCAATTCTTCACTGAATCGCTTTTCCCCAAGCAAACTATAACCCGCGTCAAGAAGAAAAGACATAAAGTTTAAAACATCTTCCCTATTTGTCGGATCTTTCCTATACTTGATCTGCCCCTCTTCGTATTTAAAGATATCAGAACTGGCAAGATACTTCATCACATTACTTATAAGGTGTTCTTTACCACTTCTAAGGATTATTCCGTAAGCTATATTGGTTATAAAAAGATAAACTACTTTGTCCATGTTTTCCATTGGTTCAAAGAACACCATACTAACCCAAAGAGGATGTTTGACATCAAATTCGGAAACGGGTTTTAGAATTCCCTCTTCTTCCTTTAGCGTAAATAAGACCTTACCATTTTCGTAAAGGATATAGTAAGAACCATCTAAATGACTGATTATCAATATACCGCTTTTATCTTCCAAAATATACCCGTGGGAAGCTTACTTATTTCCAGAAAGTTTCCCCCTACGTTGTGAACAGGTGCTTTATCCACGTGTCTGAGCATCGTCAATTGGGTTAATTTCTTATCCATCTTCACAGCACTTATCGTCGAGCCTGATTCTAAACTTAGTAAAAGTCAAAGAGAGGGTAGTTTATCGGATACAAAGCGATAGGCTTGCCGTTGATGTAGTAGAGAAAAGCAGGTTCTTGAGAGGTCATCTTCAAAAACCCGGAGAATCTGCTGAGAGTTAAACTCTCCATTATCGAGGTTAGTTTTATCCTTGTCGCTTCAACGTTTTCTATTAGCACGCTGACGTTTGTTGTTCCAAACTCGTGAAAAGGTTCGTGAAATTTTGATATATCCAGAAGCCCCTGTGATACGAGTGTTTTTACAGACCTTATGGTCTCTACAAAACTATTCTTTGATGTGGCGATTACTTCATAAACGCTCTTTCCATCGTAAAGTTCCATGTCTTGAAAACCCTTTTCCGCCTTTAAAACCGCAAAAGGTGTTATCACTTTTTCAAGCAAGGATTTAAATTCAACAGAAGCCAGTTGTGTCTGCAGGATTAACTCTTCCACGTACATGGGTTTATTAAGTTTGATGAATTCTCTATGACTACTATCCTCATTGAAGGAGAAAAAACCGAAGGAAGAGTCTAGGAACTCAACCATATGGAAAATAAGGAGCGACTCATAGTTTAGATTTGCGTCCTTTATATCCTCTATGTCCTTAGAAAAAAAGCCTACGACGTTCCCATTTTCTATACTCAAAGACAACGATGTTTTTTTTCCAAACAGATCCAAGATACCAACTTTGTTGTTAAGACAACCATTTATAACATCAATTAAGTCTTGAGTCTTGCTTATATTTCCAGATATCATGTCAATCCACCAGTCGTAAAAGTTTAGATATTAGCCCTTCAGTGATAAGGGATGCGGTTTCTACTACACCTTCACCTTTGATTGCTATGGCGGGAACGGCAGGGTAGTTTTCTGGGTTTAGTTTTTTTCGAGTGTTTCGTAATCCAAAGAATTAGGCAAATCCATCTTATTGTACTGAACTACAATGGGTAAAGCTTCTTTGCTTTTGCCTACCTTTTTTTAGATCCTCCTCCAATAATTCCTTAAATCTCAAGTTGTCTTCCAACCTCTCTTTTTGTGCATCGTACACCATCACAATAGCATCTACACCTTTTAGCACTGTTAACCTTATATCCTTGTATATGTCCTGTCCGGGGACAGTGTAAAAGGAAAAAGATGCGGTGAATGGTCCAACATGGACCTTTTTAGATGCAAAGTCAAACACTAACGTTCTGTCTCCATGAGTGTCTATCTTTATCATCTCCATACCTTCTTTTTTTGCCAACCACTCTAGGTTTGTGGTTTTCCCAGACATGGCAGGACCATAGTAGACTATCTTAAGCCTTATTATTCTCTTATCAGTGTCGATCAACATCCTGTTCCCTCCTTAGATCAACCTCCATCCACTCATTGCAATACTCACAGTAAGGTTTATAGCTATTATATAACTTTTCACATTTTTTACATTTCCAAGGCTTGTATAACTCAAGCAATGCATCCTTACATTGTTTACCTTCTTGAGTGTAGCTAGCGTGCATCTGAGCTATAACTTTTATCGAACCTTTAAGAGAAGGTTCTATTTCTCTCAGTCTTCCTACCATGTTTAATCTCATGTAGATTCGTGCAAGAGTTTCTGGCTGTATCTGATCCTTACGTTGTTCCACAAAATCCACCATCTTTGTAAGGGCCTTTTCTTTGTCCATCAGTATGCTTAAAACCTGATTTTGCAATCCTTCCTTAAAAGCTCTATCCATCTGTTTGCGAGCCTCTCTAACATCATCCCTGTCCAAAAGGTTAGCAATATAGTAGGCATAAACCATAGGAGTTTTTTGAAGGTCAAAGGCTCTGTTTAACAAGTTTTCTTTTTCCTTAAGATCATCCACATTTTCCGATAGGATGCACAGAAGTTCAGCCAGTATGGCTTTTTGTTTCTCCTTTTCCCATCTCTCGCACTTTTGAAGCACTTTCTCCTGATACTCTACACATTCCTTGATATTAGATTCCATATAACAAGAGTCCCTGTAGGCTTTTAGAGCTGTTAAATTGTCCTCGTCTTTACTTAACGCCTTTTTTAGATACTCCTTAGCTTGAGCCAAGTCTTTATGTCTTAAAAGATGGCTCCCTACGTATCCTTCCAACAAACCACTATCCTTGTTAAAGTCACCAACTTCTAAAGAAAGATCTCCCTTCAATGTCTGCGACTCAACGTAGACAGCTCCAGCAGGTTCCCAGTCTCTTGCCAAAGATTTTGCCACATCCGCAGACTTTGAAAAATACCCTGTGTAAAAGTACCTGAGCATCCTATCTATCTGGTTTATCCTTCTGAGCTTAGAGGATATTTTGATGGACATGTACAGCGCTGGAATTAAAAAACCGAAGAATGCGGAGACAAGAACCAGGAAGAAAAGGGGCATAGGTAAGGTGTAGTTCAAGAAGTTAACGTTTACCGTGGTCGTATTCTGAGCAACGAAGAGAGAAAAGACAAGCACCAACGCAACTATCAGCAGTACCCTAATCAACCTCATACCTCCACCCTCTTTGCACCAGAGTATAACCATTCAAGGTCGTACAACCTTCTCCACTCTTCTTGAAAGATGTGAATTATGACATCTAAAAGGTCTACAAGCACCCAATTGCCATACTCCAAACCCTCCACATGGTCTACAGCATAGCCAGCTTTTTCCAGTTCCTCCTTAAGGTATTCCCAGATAGCTCTCGCATGCACATGAGAGTTTGCGGTAGCGATTACAAAGTAGTCCGCTATGTTTGTATGCTTTGAAACGTCAAGTACTACTATGTCCTCCGCCTTTTTATCTTCCAAGAGCTTCTTTATAAGAGCTAGCTTATCCATCCCTCTTTATGTACCTTTGTAGTTCCCTGTAGTAATTGTTTTCTCCGTATACCTCCCTGTACTTTTCCAGCGCCTTAACACCTTCTTCGTAGTTCTTATCGGCTATAGAAATCCACCTTTGAATTTCAGAATTCAAGAAGGCTATTCTCTTACTTATGGCTTCTTTCTCCTTTTCGTCCTTTACCTTCCTTAATTCCTTTTCTGCTTCCTGTATCCACCTTCTGTACTTGCTTTGCTGTTTTTGAGCTTGCTTTCTTGTCAAAAGCAGGGATTTTATATACCTATACGCAATTTCTACCTCACGCACTTGTCCCTGGTAGTTTATCATCAAATCTCTGTATCTCAGAGACGCGGAGTAGTAAAAACCAAAATCCTCATAAAAACGGGCTATTAAATACTCGTGCTTAGCTACCTTGGAGTTAGCTTTATCTATGAGTTCTATCACTCTATCTACATAAGAACTGTTGGGATATCTTGTCAAGAAATCTCTAGCTCTTTCTATGGCTCTGAGAGTGTAAGTCTGGTCTCTGTACGCATCGGGTGCGACCTTCATATAACTATCTACCAGCATAAAATAAGCCCTCTCCGTTTCCGCAGACTCTGGGTAAGAAAGGACAAAGTCTTCCAGGTAAACAGCGGCGTTTATGTAATCCTTTCTAAGGTAGTAGCTCTCAGCTATAGTGTACTTGGCTTCCTTTATCTGCTCGGGTGTAAGGTTTTCCATGTACTTGAGTGCCTCTTTTAGCCTATCCACAGATTTTCTGTAATCCCTGTTTGCGTAAGCGGACATACCATCGTTATAAAGCTCTTGGGCAAGTTTCGCCCTTTTTTCTTCGGTTATCTTGGCACATCCAATAATCAGTATTAAAAGCAGTAGACTAAGCTTCGTAATGTATCTCATACCTACCCACCTCTATATCTTCAGAAGGTTTTACTTCTACCTGCGGTAAGTTTAGTTTCTTAAGGTGCATCTTTATGGATCTTACTAGTGATGGATGAACCTCTATTTCCAACTTTCGTGAAGGGACGATCCTTAGGTCTTTCTCCAGCTCAAAGAGTAATAGATCCTTACTTTTTATTCTTCCGCTTCCCTTGCAATAGGGACAGGGTTCGGACAGCTGCACACACACACTTTCGGAGGTTTTCCTTCTAACCAATTCCAGAAGACCAAGCTTTGTAAAGCCATAAATCTGAACATGGCAGGCTTCAGAACCCAATGCCTCTTGAAACACCCTCAGAATCTCATTCTTACTCTCTTGTTTTTTCATATCGATAAAGTCTATGAGAATTATACCACCTAAATCTCTCATTACTATCTGTCTTGCTATCTCTTTTGCTGCTTCCAGGTTGGTTTTGAGCGCGTTCTCTTCTTGGGATTCACCGCATGGTTCTCCACTGTTTACGTCTATCACAGTCAAGGCTTCCGTCTGTTCTATAACCAAATAACCACCTCCCTTTAACCAGACGTATCTGCTTAGGAGTTTATTAATATGCGCATGTATGTTGTACCTTTTGATGTACACACTGGGATCTTTTGTGTAGATCAACTTGTTAGCAAGTGGTGGGTAAAAGGATTCTAGGAAGGTGTTTACTTCATTCCATATCTCAGGATCGTCCACTACTACACTATCTATCTCGTGCCATGAGTTTATTAAGATGCTTATGTACTCCTTTGGACCTTCCACCAATAGCCCCACGTCTCTTTCTTTACCAAAACTAAGTTTTACGTTTTCCCACTGTTTGGTAAGATTTTCAAGATCTTTCAAGAGCTCTTCCTCTTGAGCCTTCGTAGATACTGTTCTAAGGATTAAACCGCCCTCCTTAACATACGGCTTTAAAAAACCTATTAACTTTTCCTTTTCCTCCTTATCTATTTTGGAAGAACACTTTATATCTGAACACTGAGGAAGATAGAGCATGTATTTACCAAAGAGCTTTATCTGCTCTGAAAGCTTTGCCCCCTTATCGCCTATTGGTTCCCTTATCATCTGAACGATTATGTACTCTCCAACGCGCGGGAGTTTATCGCCTTTGATGGGAAGGAAAGCCTCTTTATCCAGTCCTATGCTCACAAACACTCCTCCCATACCTTTGGCTAACCTTTTTACCTTGCCTTTGAAGATGGCATTCGTGAGTTTAATGGTGTTCTTTTTGTCCAACCTTAGTTTTACAAGTTCGTAACCGTCAAACAAGAAAGAGAACACGTACTCACTACTTGAGAGCAAAAGGAGAGTTCTTAGCATTCCATAGTATAGTTTAAATCATGTTCTTTCGACTATGCTTTTTATTATTTCCTTTTCGAGAGGGGAACTCACCTTTGGTAGTATTGTATCCAACACTACAGCCTTACTGTCTTGGTACTTGTCTAACCTTCTGGCGCATCTTATGGTATCCCTTATAGAAAACACAAACTCTACAGGCTCTTCTGATTGTTGCATTTGGTAGGCTCTATATGCGCTCCTAACGGTGTTTGCTATCTTTATAAGCTCAAAGAGAAGATGCATAAACTTGATCCTTTCCTGCGTGGCTAATTCCTTGGGTATGTCTAGCTGGATACCGTTTATTACGTAGTGCCAAAGATAAGTAAACTCCTCTTTTGTCAATCCTGCAAAGGCTTTTATATAGTCTCTAAGTATCAGGGCTTCGTCTGGGTGGTAAAGGTTTCCATCCTTTTCAAAGGGCGGATAATCTATGAAAATTATGTCTGCTCTGGATTTTATGTCCTGTGGTAGTTCAGAAACACCTAGATAGTTCTGGGGATTCATCCCACCAACGAGTATTACGTCTTTGTGCGCCTTTATCACCTCGCCGGAAGACAGCACCAGGTACCTCCTGTAATCAAAGAGGGGGTTGAATATCTTAACAAGCGAGGCGGGAAGGGTGTTGATCTCATCGAGGTATACTATGGCACCTGGTGTCTGAAGAGCCTTTACCAGATCCGAGTAGACCCTTCGTGTTCCTCTTTTTGGGTCAAACTCGTACACAAAGGTTAGGTCTTCCTTCTCCATCTTTGAGTTGCATGGAACTATGTAGAGGGGTCTTTTTGTCAATATGGCGAAGACCTCCACAAGGAAGTTTTTACCAACACCTGCATCACCCTCTAAGATTACTATTCCATCGTGATATAAAAGCTGTTCTTTTACAAGGCTCGTAAACCTTTCTAGATTCTCCACAAACCATGGCGTTTCTTCGTAGGAAACCATCAAGGGCAGTCGGTACTCCTGATAAGGATGGAGGTTGTTCAGGTGTCTCAAGTACCTTCTTATCCACTCTGGCGTGTGCTTTAGTTTATCTACATCTAATATCGAAGGATACCTCTTTGGTTCGACTATGATACCATCCTCCCTTTCAAAGGCCAGTCTTACGTACTCCCTACCCTCTACCATCAATCTATCCTCAGTCCTTATCCTCCATTTGAGTCTCCTCCTCTCTCCGGAGAATTTAGGAAACTCCTCCTTTCCAAAGACAACTTTGTCATCAAAAAGGACTATCTTGAACCTCTCTAATCTTTCCTTTACGACTTTCTCTTGAAGAAGTTTCGAAAGCCTTTCCTGGGATGTCTGGTAAAGCTCTTTGGGCATAGAGGATACAAAATCTCTGACGTCCTTTACCTCGGGCAAAAGTTCTAAGTCTTGAAGTCTTGTGGCTTGAGCCTTTGAAAGGGCGAGGCTAACGGATCTAAGCTTTTCTTCAAAGGTCTTACTAAAGTACTCTAATATGCTATCTTTTAACCGCTGTAGTTCCTGTGTTGGGTTTTCTCTGAGTCTTTCTTCCACATATTTCAAGTCTTCTCTACTAATACTACCAGCGGTTATCTTTTGTTTAATTTCTTCAACAAATAGCTCCATATCCCTCCTTTTTAAGCCTTCTTGAGCCTTTTCTATTATCTCCCGCACTTCCCTTATTGGCATGTCCATATCTTTTAGTTCCTGGTATTCTTTTATGTAGTAAAGTTCTTTAGGATTTTTCGCTGTACTTATACTTTTGGTGAGTTTTTTGTACACATCTTGAGCGGTTTTTATAATCCTTTCCTTTCTATCTTTTGTGTAGTAAAAGTCTACGAGGTTGGAAGAGAGCTTCACAAAGTAGTACAACTTCAGGTCTTGTGTGCTTTGGTGGTAAGAGGTGTATATGCTTCCGTCTGGGCTAACCTTGACGACTGAATAGCCAAAGCCTTCTACCCTTTCTAAAAAGGTCTGAGCCTTTAAATCTGCTACACCTAATACATTTCTCTCTGCGTCCGCTAGAAAAGCAAAACTTTCAGACGCGTCCACGTCCACAGAGGATATGTCTATGGGCGTGTCTATACTGGCAACCTGAGTGTCAAGATTTTGATCGTAGACGATAAGCCTGTTACCATCGCCGAGGTATACTGAATTTCCTTTTACGCATACAGCTCTTCCCGCCTTTACCGGGATCTTTTTTACGATGTTACCCGATAGAGTATAGATAGCACATCCTTGACTACCCGAAAGCAAAAGTTTGGAGTGGTTCAGTATTTTTATACTCTTGAGATCTCCTATGCTATCATCCTTATAACTGAAGGTACTTTTAAAGTCTACAGTCTGGAGAGAAAGGTCTGACGCTACGTCTATTGCGTATACACGCTCACCCACCACACCAAAGGCAAGTAAGCCCTCTTTTATATCTAGCCCTATGGATGGTCTTATGCCTTCTTGTGAAAGTTTAAAACTCTTCCATGTGACGGGGTTGTGTGGGTCTTCCATTTGATAGACGACCAGGTAGGGAGGTGTTAAAAGTCCGAGGAATCTACCACTGAAAACGATCTCCGATACCACCTGTGCAGGGGGTCTTGCGGGCATCCTATGTATCCTACCCTTCCAGTCGTAGAGTTGCACTATACCGTGTCTTCTTCCCACCATTACCCAGTATCCATCCTCTGAAACGCCTATGGTCTCTATCCAGAATTCTTCTATACGCTCATCGGGGCTTGGTTGAAGCTCCTCTGACTTGGAGATGGTTAACTCTCCTTGGGAAGCTTTTATTGTGATCTCTTGTTCCTTTTCCTTTTGCCTGTTTAGAGTAAAGATTTTACTCCAGAAGCTCATTCTATTAAATTATCATCCTGATATCCTTAAAAGTTTTATGAGACTTCTCAGCTTCGCAAGCTTCGTTGGGTAAAGTGTTAAATTTCTATTTTGGTATGAGCCTAACTTATTCTTACATAACTTCACACTATGATTTGACAAAGGTGGCAAAGGAATTGGAAGAAGAACCGTATATTTTCCTTGACACAGAGACCACGTCAGACGACAAGATAAGACTTGTCCAGATAAGCAATTACAAACACATTTTTATCCTTGACCTCTTTGATTTGAAAGACGCCGGGATCCTGTTTCTGAGAGAACTTTTATCAAAAAAGGGTATTGTGGGACACAACCTTAAGTTTGACCTAAAGTACCTTTTAAGGTAC
>OFGS01000258.1_pt1 | contig 11985 bp, 7 predicted proteins | sample 1521851 | NCBI WGS metagenome assembly OFGS01 (sample SAMEA3142070, study PRJEB24117) | hot springs metagenome
AAACCGTACCCTTTGGAAAGTATCTGTAGTGAGCCTTTAGCACCAGTGCACCTTCCAACACGTTAAAGGGTTCTATCTGATGAGATATATCCACTAAGCGAGCGTTTGGATTTATACTCAAGATAACACCTTTCATAGCACCAACAAAGCCGTCCTTTAGCCCAAAGTCCGTAAGTAGGGCTACAACGCTCATAGCTTTTTAATTTAGGAATCTTGATTCTTCTTTTAAGTATTTTTGTAGGGATGTATCATCTTGAAAAAATTCTTACCCTTATAATATTACCGGAGGTGTATTATGAGTAGATGGTTAATTCATCTTTTTACCGTTCTATTCATTGCAACCTCCGCCTATGCAAACCCAAAACCTTTTGGTATCGAGATTGGAAAGGATACCATATCAAAAGTAAAGTCCATAGAAATTGCGCCAGGGGACACTGGGCTTTAGCCCATCCCCAATGGCGCTTGCTTTTTTCCTTCTCATGTGATATAATTAGATTAGTCGGCCTGGACGGGGCCGCCAGGCGCTAACGTGGCCTTAGAGGCGAGCGTAGCCTGGGAAGCTCCCTGCTTTAGCAGGGAGAGTCGTCACATATTTAAAACCTAATGAAAAAGCAGAGCACTAAATTCGTATGTCAGGAGTGTGGCTATTCTTCGGTAAAGTGGTTGGGGAGGTGTCCATCTTGTGGCTCATGGAACTCCATGGTGGAAGAGTTGGTCACAAAGCTACACCATCCCATAATAAAAACTACACAAGCAAGACCCCTAAACCAATGGAAAGGTGAAGAACTTACAAGAATACCTACTGGATTCTCCCAACTGGATAGGGCTTTAGGCGGTGGTTTGGTAAAAGGGCAGGTTGTCCTCATTGCGGGTGAGCCAGGCATAGGTAAATCTACACTGCTTCTTCAAGTCTCAGCCTTTTTTTCCCGGTCTTATGGAAAGGTGCTTTACGTATCGGGAGAAGAATCTGGATACCAGATAGCCCTAAGGGGAAGCAGGTTAGGGATAGATGCGGAAGATCTGTTAATACTTCCCGAGACCAACTTAGAAGTAATCGTGGAATCTATAAAGGAAATAGACCCTTCCTTGGTGGTGGTTGACTCTATACAAACGGTTTATTCTGAAAGGTTGGAATCCTCTGCGGGATCTGTGTCGCAGGTTAGGGAGTGTGCGCATACTCTTTCCACCCTCTGCAAAAGCCTAAATATACCACTCTTTATAGTGGGGCAGATAACCAAAGAAGGGTCCATAGCCGGTCCGAAGGTGCTTGAACATATAGTAGACACGGTCCTTCAGTTCGAGGGTGAGAGGTTCAACTTTTACCGCGTTGTAAAGGTAGTAAAAAACAGGTTTGGAGCTACGGGGGAAGTGGCTGTTTTTAAGATGTCCGATAATGGGTTGGAGGAGGTTTTGGAACCTTCTGCCTTTTTCCTGCAAGAAAGGGTAAAGGCCCCTGGCTCTGTTGTCTTCCCATACACAGAAGGAAGCAAGCCTATACTTTTGGAGATTCAAGCCCTAACCATACCAGCCCTTTACACAACTCCTCAGAGGAGAACGCAAGGCTTTGATATAAACAGGCTCTCCTTGATACTGGCGGTTCTGGAAAAGGAAGCTAAGATTTTCACGAGGGACAAAGACGTTTTTATAAACGCGGTGGGAGGTATGCAAGTGGAGGAGCCTGCGGGAGATCTTGCGGTAGCCTTGGCGCTTGTCAGCTCTGTGATGGGGAAAACCATAGAAGATGTCACCGTGTTTGGAGAGCTTGGTCTTTCTGGTGAAATCAGAGGGGTTCACTTTGCAGACCTTAGACTAAAGGAAAGTCTAAGGTTTGGGTTTAGAAAAGCTATAGTGCCGAAGGGCTCTGCGATAGATGTGGATGGTATGCAAGTAGTGGGTGTTAGACACATAAGGGAAGCCATTGAAGAAGCCCTTCAGACCTAGTTAGGGTATACTTATAAACCATGAGAGTTCCCTACTCCTGGCTTTCCGAGTTTGTAGAACTAAAGGACATAGACCCTGAAGATATCGTTCGTCAGCTATCCATAAAGTCTGTAGAGGCTAGTCTCAGTACCTTCGGGTGCGACGTCGACGGTGTAGTTTTTGGAAAGGTTGTTCAGCTTCAGAGACTTTCTAAAGGCTTGTATTGTAAGGTTCAAGTAGGTGAACATACCTTCGTTAACGTCTACACCTCCGACACGAGTTTAGAGGAAGGGGATGGTGTGCTTGTTGCCCTACCAAACGCAAGGGTCAATGGTATGTGCGTGGATAAAAGGACGATAGAGGGTGTGGTGTCCGAGGGTATGCTACTTTCTACGCAGGAGCTGGGATTAGAACCTCATTCTACAGGAGTTTTAAAGATAGAGGATAACCTACCGCTAGGTGCGAATGCTTACGACCTTCTCGGCTTTGGTGAGCCCATAATAGAAGTAGAGATAACGCCAAACAGAGGGGACTTACTCAGCGTAAGGGGTCTAGCGAGAGAGATCTCAGCCATCTTTAAGCTTAAACGGAAGGATGAGAGTCTAGAGGAGATGCAAGACTTTGGTGAAATTGATGTTCAAATTCTGGATGAAGATTGTCATAGGTACGTGGGTGCCATCGTTGAAGGTGTTAGTGTAAGAGAGAGTCCCATATGGATAAGAAAAAGGCTGTGGCAGGTGGGAGGGAAAAGCATAAACAACGTGGTGGACATAACCAACTACATCCTATTCAGAGATGGGCAACCTCTACATGCTTTTGATCTAGACAAGATAAAAGGTGGCATAAGGGTAAGAAGCGCAAAGGAAAAGGAGAGCATAAGGACGCTGATGGGTTCAGACAGGGAACTCTCTCCTGTCAACCTAGTTATATCGGATGAAAGGGGACCTATAGCCATAGCTGGGGTTATAGGAGGTTTGGACACCTCTGTAGATAAAGACACGAAAAACATTCTTCTTGAAAGCGCCTACTTTAACCCTTACAGGATAAGAAGGTCGTCTAAGGCTTTGAACATATCCACCGATAGCTCCTACAGGTTTGAAAGAAGCGTAGACATAGAAGGGGTAAAGAAGTATCAACTTCAAGCCATAAAGCTCATACTGGATGTATGCGGTGGAGATCTAAAAGCCATAAGGGACTTTTATCCAAGACCCTACGAGCCAAAGAAAGTATTCGTAAGTTTTGAAAAGTTAAGAAAGTATTCAGGAGAAGACATTCCCTTAAAAGAGGCTACTGAGATTCTTGAGCATCTGGAGATACCTTACAAAGAGGTGGAGGATGGGGTTTACGTAGAAGTGCCGTCCCACAGATCCTTTGATATGTCCATGGACGTGGATGTAGTGGAGGAGATCCTCAGACTTAGGGATTACAATGAGCTTGAGGAAGAAACCCTTTGTATCCCAGCAAGGACATCGAGCTTCGAAGACTTTAGGGAAGAAGTAAGAAACTACCTAGTTTCCAACGGTCTTGCGGAGGTAATAACCTTCTCCTTTGAAAACGAGGAGCTTTACAGGCTTCTTTCTTTGGAAATACCGACTTTGAGGTTGGTAAACCCACTGAGTGAGGCCCATTCTCTTATGCGCACTTCCCTTATCCCATCCTTGCTAAGGACGTGCATATACAACGTAAACCAAGGGATAAGAAACATCGCCATATTTGAGATAGGAAAGGTCTTTCATGCGGAAGAGGAAGAAAGGCTGGGAATCCTTCTTATGGGCTACGCAAACTTATACCCTGAGGAGCCTTTTTCACCGTACCATCTGCTCAGATACGTCCAAGGTGTTTTAAAAATCATGGGTAAGGAGTTTTCTTCTAGGGCCGATGTGCCTGACTTTTTACATCCTTACCTTGCAGTGTCCTTTGACGGTGGATACATGGGAAGACTTCATCCACGGATAGAAAAGGAGTTAAAACTCCAGAAAGTATTCGTGGCTGAGATGAGACTCGAGAGGAGAAAGGAACAAAAGGTGTATGTACCATTTTCCAAGTATCCACCTGTCGTGAGAGATTTAAGCCTGATTGTAGACAAAAACCTTTCAGTGGATAAATTAATAACACATATACAAACCTTACTGCATGAGGTTGTAGAGAGCGTGAAGGTTTTCAGCGTGTACACGGACGTGGTTAGGTTTGGGGAAGGCAAGAAGAGTATAAGCATTAGGGTTGTATTTAGAAGTAAAGAAAGGAACTTATCCGATGGGGAAGCTAACCAGTTGGTGGACTTAATATTGGATTCCCTAGAGGAAAAATTTGGTGCTAAGTTGAGATAGTGCCTGCCCTGTACGTGGCTAGGAAGGCTATAATTGGGGTCCACAAGGTGAGCCATTAGGGAGTTCGGACTCCGAGACGGTCTCTTTGGGCTTCTCGGGAGAGCACCCACCTAAGATTTTTGGGGCCCACCAACGGTCTTCCATGGCTACGGCAAGGGTGGGTTTTCTTGCCTTCCCCTCCTGAAAAAGGAGGCGGAAGATGAAGACTTTAAACAAGGGTCATATAAGGGCTCTTTTACTAAAAAGAAGAAGAAGCCTCTCAGAAGAGGAATACAGATCCCAATCTGAGAGGATAGTAGAAGGTATAAGGTCTCTGGATGCCTTTTTGCACTCTGAAAATCCCGTCCTGTTTTGTCCCTTTGACAGAGAGCCAGACATAACTCCCCTCTTCTCCTTCCTTCTGTCTACAAAAGGGTTTTTAATACTTCCAAAGGTTAAAGATGACCATATTGAGCTCTACAGGGTCAATACAACAGAGGACCTTAAACCGCAATCCTTCTGCATTTTGGAACCATCAGAAGGAGAAAGAGTCAGTCCAGAGGAGGTGGACTTTATCCTTGTTCCAGGTGTTGCCTTTGACAGGCGAGGGTATCGTCTGGGTTTTGGAAAGGGTTATTACGACAGATTGCTGGTCAACATAAAGGGGCTAAAGGTTGGAGTGTGCTACTCCTTCCAAGTTCTTGAAGAGATTCCCACAGACCCGTGGGATGTGCCCGTTGACATGATAGTAACGGAAAAGTTTGTAATAAAAGGAGGTAAAAAACCATGAGCATGGAAGCATTGATTATTGCGCTTATCCTTCTAGTTGTAGCTCTTTTGGGGGTTTTGATCTTCTTTAAAGCTGCCAAAAAGGAAGTTCGAGCCCAAAGTGTAGAGGTGGATTTAAACGCTATTATTAGAGAGGCGGAACAGCTAAAGCGCGCAAGCTTTGAGGAGGCAGAAAGGATCAGAATAAGTGCCAAAGAAGAGGCGGAAAAGATAATCTCCCTTGCTAGAGAAGAAGCTCAGAGATTAAGAGAGTCTGCTAAGGAAGAAGCCAAAAGCATCCTAGAGAGGGCTGAGGCTAAACAAAGGGCATTAGAAGAGGAGATAAGGAAGCTCGAACAGGTCCTACAAAACAAAGAAGCACAGCTCAACAGACGATTTGAAGCGTTAGAAAAGAGAGAGGAAGAAATATACAAAAGGGAAAAAGAAATTAGAGAGCTAGAAAAAGAACTGGAGCGCTATCAGAGGGACCTGGAGAACAGAGCTAAAAAGATAGAGGAAAAGGAAAGGGAAGTGGAAAGCCTAAGGCAGAAAGAGATGTTGGAACTACAAAGGATAGCCAGCATGACTATGGAAGAGGCAAAAAGAGAAGTTTTAAGGATCGCTGAAGAGGAAAGCAGAGTAGAAGCCATCAGAATAGCCAAGAGGATAGAGGAGGAGGCCAGAGAGAGGGCGGAGTTTGAAGCAAAAAAGATAATCACAACATCCATACAGCGACTGTCCCCAGAAATATCAATAAACTATACCACCACCACAGTAGAACTTCCTAGTAATGAGTTTAAGGGAAGAATAATAGGTAGAGAAGGTAGGAACATAAGGACCTTTGAACTCTTAACGGGCGTAGACCTGATAATAGATGACACACCGGATGTGGTAACTATATCATCCTTTGACCCATTGAGGAGAGAGATAGCAAAGGAAGCTCTTCAAATTCTTATAGAAGACGGGCGCATACATCCAGCACGTATAGAAGAGGTGGTTAACAAAGTAAAAAGGGAAATAGATGAAAAGATAAGGAAGATGGGGGAAGAGACGTGCATGGAACTGGGACTCTACGATGTAAACCCGGGACTTTACTACTATCTTGGGAAGCTCTACTACAGGACTAGCTACTCGCAGAACGTCTTGCTACATTCTAAGGAGGTGGCTTACATAGCTGGGCTTATGGCTGAAGAGTTAGGACTGGATGCTAAAATGGCACGCAGGGCTGGTATCTTTCATGACATAGGCAAAGCCATATCCCATGAACTAGGAGGTTCTCACACAGACATAGGTATAGAACTCTGCAGAAAGTACGGCGAACCAGACCCCGTACTTAACGCAATAAAGGCACATCACAACGAAGAACCAGTAAGGTATCCAGAAGTAGCCTTAGTCTGCGCTGCGGATGCCCTCTCCGCCGCAAGACCGGGTGCCAGAAGGGAGACCTTAGAAGCCTATCTTAAGCGCCTTGAGAAGCTTGAAGCTATCGTAAAATCCTTTAAAGGTGTGAGCAATGCTTATGCGGTTCAAGCTGGTAGAGAGGTAAGAGTTATCGTAGATCCTGAGGAGATGTCAGACGAAGAAGCTTATATGCTCTCTAAAAACATAGCAAAGAAGATAGAGGAGGAAATGGAGTTTCCAGGGCAGATAAAGGTGGTGGTTATAAGAGAGGTAAGGCATGTGGAGTATGCCAAATGAAGACTTAACGCCAATGCTATCCCAGTATTACACCACAAAAAGGCAGTACCCCGACTGCCTCCTCTTTTTTAGACTGGGTGATTTTTACGAACTTTTCTACGAAGATGCAATCGTGGGCTCAAAAGAACTAAACATAGCCTTAACATCAAGACCCGCAGGGAAAGGTAAGGATCGCATACCCATGTGCGGTGTCCCTTACCACTCTGCAAATTCATACATCCAGAAATTGGTCAAAAAGGGCTACAAGATAGCCATATGCGAACAGCTTGAACCCGCAGATGTGGCAAAGGGCATAGTAAAAAGGGACGTGGTAAGAATACTAACTCCAGGTACTTACTTTGAAAGCGAAAGGACATCCGCCAGTCTCTTAAGCGTTATAAAAAAAGGGAAAAATCATTATTGTGCTTACATAAACTTGTCCATAGGTGAGTTCCTTTGCGGTAAGTTTGATAGTGATGGTTTTAGAGAATTTATGCTCAAGTTCTCACCTACCGAGGTTTTACTCGAAGAAAGTATAGAACTTCCCATAAGTGCATACAAGACTTACCTTGAGAGGGATCTATTCGTAGAGGGTGTGGAGTATTTAAAGAGGGACATGAACATACCAAACTACAGAGCCCTGGGGCTTGATGACGAGGAAACCTTCTTGGCGTGCGGTGGTGCATACTACTACGTGAAAACCACTCAGAAAGCTTTTCTACCATTTATAAGAAAGCCGAAAGTCTACAGCTCTGAAGGCTACGTAAGGTTGGATTACAAGGCAAGAAGGGGGCTAGAGCTTCTGGAAAACATAGAGGGTAGAGAAGACCTCTCCCTTTTTGGTGTTATAAACAGAACCCTAACAGGCATGGGAAGGAGGACCTTGAAGTTTCGAATTCTCCATCCTTACGCTAACTTAGAAAACATAAAGAAGGTTCAATCCGCTCTTATAGAACTCTACCAAAAGAAAGACTTACTAAAGAGTATAAGGTCCATCCTTGAAGGTATGCCAGACATAGAAAGGCTTGTATCTCGTATAAGCTCAGGGCTTTCCACACCTAGAGATTATGTACAGCTTAAAAAGGCTCTTTTTAAAGTAGAGGAGCTTTTGCAAATTCTTCATTCCAAGAATGTGGAATCTTCCTACCTTAGGGAACTAAGTCAAAACATGCAGAATCCTAAGGATGTGGCGGTTGAGATAGACAGGGTCTTGGTGGAGGATCCCCCCATACACCTAAAGGAAGGCGGACTTATAAAGGATGGTGTACACGAAGAGCTGGACAAGCTCAGGTTCATAAAGGATAACGTGGACAAACTATTGAGAGAATACGAAGAGAAACTACGTAAAGAGACAGGAGTTCAGAGTATTAAGGTAGGCTACAACAGAGTAATGGGATACTACATAGAAGTGACAAAGCCTAACCTAAGGTACGTTCCCTCCTACTTTAGGAGAAGGCAAACCCTTAGCAACGCAGAGAGGTTCACGACGGATGAGCTACAGGCTCTGGAGGAAAAGGCTCTTTCTGCCCACGCTCGTATAAAGGACCTAGAATACGAGATATTCATAGGACTAAGGGAGTTTGTACTCTCTAGACTAGACCAGATAGCTAAGGTTTCGCAAGTGATTGGAGAGATAGATTACTTATGTAGTCTGGCACAAGTAGCCTCAGAGAAGAATTGGATCTGCCCTGATGTTGTGGAAGACTTTGTGATAGATATAGAGGATGGTGTACATCCCGTCATATCGGAGTTTGTAAAAGAGTACGTGCCAAACCCTACTTACATGGACGAAAATAATCAAGTTCTTATCCTAACTGGACCAAACATGGCAGGAAAGTCCAGCTACATAAGACAGGTGGCCATCATATGCCTTTTAGCACATATGGGTTCTTTCGTACCAGCCAAAAGGGCTAAGATAGGTCTTATATCTTCCATCTTTGCAAGGATAGGTTCTGGCGATGTCTTAGCCCTTGGTATATCTACCTTTATGAACGAAATGCTCGACGTGGCAAGTATCCTAAACAACGCTGACAAAAGAAGCCTTATAATCTTGGATGAAGTGGGGAGGGGAACATCCACCTACGATGGCATAGCCATAACGTGGGCTATACTGGAATACATAATCAAGCACATAGGGGCTCGAACACTTCTGGCAACACACTTTTTAGAAATAACTCAGTTGGAAAAGGATTATCCTCAGGTAAGGAACTATCATATGGAAACAGAGGGAAAGGACAACGATGTTAGGTTCCTTTACATACTTAAACAGGGAAAGGCTGAAGGCTCCTTTGGTATAAGTGTCGCGAAAATGGCTGGACTGCCCAATGAAGTTATAAAAAGAGCCTTCGAAGTCCTATCCTTCCTTAGAACGGCGAACGTACAGCCTGACCTAGAGAAAGTTTACGAAAAGAGCCTCTTGGAAGAGAAAATGGTTAGGTTCAAGGCTTTGGTTGATAGAATAGAAAGTATAGATATTGCAAACACTACGCCTCTCCAGGCTTTACTCTTGCTTTCCCAACTAAAAGAGCTCGTAAAAGGGGGTAAGCCTAGCTTACCCCATGAGCGCGGTTAGCTTTTCCTTTTTCTTTATAGCTTTTAGGTAAGGCTTATCGTCTTTGACACGGATTTCCACGGTGTCCACATCTTTCAAGCTTCCCTTGAGAAGCTCTTCCGCCAGGAGGTCTTCCACGTAATGCTGTAGTGCCCTTTTTAAGCTTCTAGCGCCGTACTCTGGCTTGTACTCCTTCTCTATTATCCAGTCTACAAAGCTCTTGTGAAGCTTTACGGATACATCCCACTCTTTTAGGTTTTTGTTGATCTCCGCAAGCTGTAAGTCTAGTATTTTCACTACATCTTCCTTTTCCAACGGTCTGTACACGATTATCTCGTCTAACCTGTTTAAAAACTCTGGGTTAAAGGTTCTCTTTACCTGATCCATCACGTTCTTCTTCATCTGGTCAAAATCTATCATTCCAAATTTCTTCTCAAAGCCCATGGTACCACCTTGTGTTATAAGTCTCGCGCCCAGGTTGGATGTCATAATAATGATGGTGTTGGAAAAGTCTACAGTTCTGCCCATAGCGTCTGTTAGTCTACCGTCATCGAAGATTTGCAAGAATATGTTGAAAACGTCAGGGTGAGCCTTTTCAATCTCATCAAAGAGCAGCACGCTGTAAGGTCTCCTTCTTACCTTTTCCGTTAGCTGTCCTCCCTCTTCATAACCTACGTATCCTGGTGGGGCACCTACTAAGCGCGATACCGTGTGCTTTTCCATGTATTCAGACATGTCAAACCTTACAAGAGCATCTTCCGTACCAAAGAGATACTCTGCAAGGGCTTTAGCTGTCTCTGTCTTACCCACACCGGTTGGCCCCAAGAAAAGGAATACCCCAATGGGTCTATGTCTTCCCTTTAATCCTACCCTTGACCTTCTTATGGCCCTGGCTACCGCCTTTATGGCTTCATCTTGACCAACGACACGTTTCTTAATTTCTTCTTCGATGTGAAGAAGTTTTTCCATATCGCTTTCGTGCAGACGCTTTACGGGTATCCCAGTCCATCTAGCCACCACGTCCGCCACATCTTCTCCTGTCACCTTTGGTCTGTTTTGGCTGATCTCTTGCTTCCACTTAGCCTTTAGACTTTCCAGCTTAGCTCTAAGTCTTAGTTCCTCATCTCTGAGTCTTGCCGCCTTTTCATAGTCCTGCTGGTTTGCCGCCTCTTCCTTTTGTATCTCTATTTGTTTTATACTCTCTTCCAAGTCTTTTATTACAGGTGGCGGGATTAAGGACCTTAGCTTTACCAATGAGCCTGCTTCATCTAAAACGTCTATGGCTTTGTCTGGTAGGTTTCTATCCGTTATGTACCTAACAGAGAGCTGAACAGCCTTTTCTATGGCTTCCGGCGTGTACTCTACGTTGTGAAACTCCTCAAATTTACGCTTAAGACCGTAGAGGATCTTTATAGTGTCCTCTTCCGAGGGCTGTTCAACGATAACCGGCTGGAACCTTCTCTCTAAAGCACCATCTTTCTCTATGTACTTTCTGTACTCATCTAACGTAGTGGCTCCTATGACTTGAACCTCACCACGGGCTAGGGCTGGCTTTAACATGTTGGAAGCATCTATAGAACCTTCTGCAGAACCAGCACCCACAAGGGTATGTATCTCGTCTATGAAGAGTATGACGTTAGGAGCCTTTTCCAACTCTTTTAGGATGTTCTTTAGCCTTTCTTCAAACTGTCCCCTGTACTTGGTACCAGCCACGAGAGCAGCCAGATCCAAAGCCACAACCCTTTTGTTCAGCAACGGCTCTGGCACTTCTCTGTTGGCTATCCTCTGAGCTAAGCCCTCAACGATGGCGGTCTTACCTACACCCGGATCTCCTAGAAGCACAGGGTTATTTTTCCGACGTCTAACTAGTATCTGGATGACCCTTTCTATCTCCCTTTCTCTTCCTATCACTGGATCCAACTTTCCTTCTCTGGCTATTTGAGTTAGGTCTCTTGAAAACCTATCCAAGTTAGGGGTCGGCGCGTACTTGGTGCTCTCTTGCGGTGGAAGCTCACCCAGTATCTGCAAGACTTCCCTTCTAACAGAGTACTCGTCCAATCCAAATCCCCTTAAGATCCTTCCACCGAGACCGGTCTTCTCTCTAACCACACCTATGAGTAGGTGTTCTGGTCCTACAAATTGATGGTGAAGTATACGAGCTTCCTCGACTGCAAACTCTATTACTCTCTTTGCATCTGGGGCAAACAGAATCTCTCCCGCGTGGGAACCTCTTGTTAGTTGCCCCATTATAGCCTTCTTGACTTTCTCCGTAGTTAGACCGAAGCGAGAAAGAACCAGAGAAGGTAGATCTTCGTCTCTAATTAAAGCAAGGAGTATGTGCTCACTGCCTAAGTAAGTGTGCCCAAGCTCAAGGGCCTCTTCCCTTGCTTGAAGTATTATCTGTCTTGCCTTTTCCGTAAATTTTTCAAACATGTTAGGTACCTCTCCTTAATCAATAAAGATAAATTTACGAGCGTTAATTTTCAACAGAATTAAATCATACATCTAGTTTACCGCGTAAATGAGCATTTGTCTCGTAGGGGTGCGCTCGGCGGTGTTAAATATGCACCATCTATTGGAGACACCTGATTCGTGCGGAAAAGCCAAATTTGCTATAGAAAAGTTCCGAAACTTATTCAAATCAATAAGCGTCTTTTCAGGATGAAGCCTTGTTGCACAAATCACAGGGAAGGCTGCTCGCTAAACAAGTCAGTCCTTATCTTGATGCTCTTTAGTAGCATTTTTAGTTAACCACCTTTTGAA
>OFGS01000259.1_pt1 | contig 11931 bp, 13 predicted proteins | sample 1521851 | NCBI WGS metagenome assembly OFGS01 (sample SAMEA3142070, study PRJEB24117) | hot springs metagenome
TTGGCATAAACGACAAAAGACCCATCGCAATTTTCTCATAGTTTTTTCGATAGCGAACTAGCATATGAATCCCTCATTATCGACAAGACTTATTGTTTACTCGCTATTGCTATTATAAACGGTCTTGTCGCTTTTTTAAACCTTTTTTATCGCGAGCATATTAAGAAAATGTACGCATCACATTCGCCATTTCAATGGCGCTTAATGCTGCCTCCCATCCTTTATTTCCTGCTTTCGTCCCAGCCCGTTCAATTGCCTGTTCAATCGTATCTGTCGTCAGCACCCCAAAAATGACCGGTACGCCTGAAGAAAGGGCAGCATGGGACGTTCCTTTCGCCACTTCATTACATACGTAATCGTAATGGCTCGTTGCCCCGCGAATAACTGCACCAAGTGTAATCACGGCATCATATTTTTTCGACTCTGCCATTTTTTTCGCTACAAGCGGAATTTCAAACGCTCCTGGCACCCAAGCGACGTCGATATCATGTTCCGAGACCCCGTGACGTTTCAAGCCATCGAGCGCACCAGCGAGCAGCTTGCTTGTAATAAACTCATTAAATCTCGCAACGACGATGCCGACTTTTAACCCTGCTCCAACTAAATTTCCTTCATATACGTTCATGCCATTCTCCTCCTTAAAAATGCAACATATGTCCTAGTTTTTCGTATTTTGTCCGCAAATAGCGCTCGTTATGGCGCTTCGCTGGCATTTGTAGCGGAACGCGCTCAACAACTTCTAATCCGTATCCTTTTAACCCAGTAATTTTGCGCGGATTGTTCGTCAATAAGCGCATTTTTGTCACACCTAAATCTTTTAAAATTTGCGCGCCAATTCCATAGTCACGCAAGTCTGGGGCGAAGCCGAGCTTTTCGTTTGCCTCGACCGTATCATAGCCTTGCTCTTGCAACTTATATGCGCGCAATTTGTTTAACAAGCCGATGCCGCGACCTTCTTGGCGCATATATAACAACACTCCACGACCTTCTTCTTCAATTTGCGCTAACGCTGCATGAAGTTGAGGACCACAATCGCAACGATGCGAACCGAACACGTCCCCTGTTAAGCATTCCGAATGGACGCGCACGAGCACTGGCTCATCTGGAATGATTTCTCCCTTCACAATTGCGATATGTTCCTTACCGTCTAACGTGTTGGAATATCCAATTACTTTGAACTCGCCAAAATCGGTCGGCAACGAAATTTCTACTTCACGTTTAATCAATTTTTCTTTCCGATTGCGATATGCGATTAAATCTTTAATCGTAATCATTTTCATATCAAATTTTTCCGCTATTTGTTTTAAATCAGGCACACGCGCCATCGTCCCATCATCTTTTATAATTTCACAAATAACTCCTGCTGGCTTTGCCCCACAAAGACGCGCTAAGTCTACAGCGGCTTCCGTATGACCTGCCCGCCGCAACACGCCACCTTTTTTCGCCACGAGCGGAAAAATATGCCCTGGTCTTTTAAAATCGCTTGCTTTCGCTTCTGGATTTAACATTTCTTGAATCGTCAGCGATCGCTCAAACGCGCTAATGCCCGTCGTCGTTGCTTTATGGTCGATGCTGACGGTAAACGCTGTGCCGTGCGCGTCTGTATTATGATTGACCATCGGTGCTAAATCGAGCCGATCGGCCAATTCTTCTGTAATCGGTACACAAACGAGACCGCGACCGTGCGTAATCATAAAGTTGATCACTTCCGGTGTTGCTTTTTCTGCAAGCGCCACAAAATCACCTTCGTTTTCACGATCTTCATCATCACAAACGATAATGATTTTTCCTTGCATTAAATCGTAAATCGCCTCTTCAATTGTATGAAACATTTCGCTCACTCCTTATATCCGTGCTCTTGCAAAAATTGCAACGTCAACCCGTCATGCTTACCGGTAACGAACTGTTCTACATACTTACCAATGATGTCACATTCAATATTGACGATATCGCCAACCTTTTTTGCCCCTAAAATCGTCGCTTCTCGCGTATGCGGAATGAGTGAAATCGTGAACGTTCGATCCGTTAAACCGAAAATCGTTAAACTTGTGCCGTCAACCGCAACAGAACCTTTTAAAATCATGTATTTGCGCAAATGACCCGGCACTTCAATGTCATAATACACCGCGTTAGCGACAGGTTGTTTGCGAACGATACGTCCGACACCATCGACATGCCCAGAAACGAAGTGACCGCCAAAGCGACCGTTCGCTGCCATCGCCCGTTCTAAATTGACTTTCGCTCCTACCGTCAGCGTTTTTAATGACGTTGCACGCACCGTCTCCGGCATGACATCAACTGTAAAGAAGCGATTTGTAAACGATGTGACAGTTAAACAAACACCGTTCACTGCAATGCTGTCACCGAGCTGCACATCTTGTAGCACTTTATGCGCTCCGATCGTAAACACGATCGCATCACCTGTTTGTTTCATTTGTTGAATGGTTCCTATTTCTTCAATAATTCCTGTAAACATGGCGATCATCCTTTAGCAACGATTTTAATATCCGATCCGATCATTTCCACATGTTTCACTTGCAAGCGAAGCGCATCCATCATTCGACCAAAACCTTCCCCACCGATTGCCGAAGGGGCTTCATTGCCGCCGATCAACGTCGGGGCGACATAAGCGATGACTTGTTGAACAGAGCGAGAAGATAAAAAGCTTCCATGCACATGCGCTCCACCTTCAACGAATATGGACATGACGTTGCGCTTACCAAGTTCACGTAAAAGAGATGGAATATGAATCGTATGTTCATTCATACGAATGAATTGTACTCCCGTTTGTTCATACGGCTTCATTTGCTCTTCCGTCACATGATGCCCGACGACAATCCACGTTGGTGCCATGTTGTCCGTTACGACGTTCGCTTGAAGCGGTGTGCGCAAATGTGTATCGAGCACAACTCGAATCGGCTGTTTTCCTTCGTGACCAAAGCGAACGGTTAAGCTCGGATCATCTGCTAAAATGGTGCCGACGCCGACCACGATCGCATCGTGCTGCTTTCGCTCGCGATGCACATCGCGACGCGCCTCTTCAGACGTAATCCACTTGCTTTCTCCCGTTTTCGTGGCAATTTTCCCATCTAAACTCATCGCATATTTTAATGTCACATACGGCGTTTTCGTTGAGATATAGTGAAAAAACATTTCGTTTAACGCATCCGCTTCTTCTTTCAACACCCCGACGGTCACATCCATTCCCGCTCGCCTTAATTTTTCAATACCTTTTCCCGCGACGAGCGGATTCGGGTCTGTCGTCGCCACGACGACGCGCTTCACCTTTTTTTCAATTAACAAATCGGCACATGGCGGCGTTCGCCCGTAATGGCTGCACGGCTCGAGCGTCACATAACCAGTTGCGCCTTCCGCTTTTGCGCCTGCCATACGCAGCGCATGCACTTCCGCATGTGGCTCCCCTGCTTTCAAATGCGCTCCAAAGCCGACAACTTCGCCATCTTTTACAACGACTGCACCGACAAGTGGGTTTGGAGACGTTTGACCACGCGCTGTTTCAGCTAACTGTAACGCTAAGCGCATATATCGTTCGTCCATTTTGCACCACCTTTCCTGTATAACATAAAAACCCTAGGAACAACGTCCTAGGGCAAGATGTATAATAAAAGATCGCCTTTTTCGCATAGCAAAATAACCCATCGCCGATCGCTATTTTCCAAATAAGTGGAATAAGTGGCGTGAGTTTTCGGCAATCCTTCTCCCATCCAGACTATACTGTCGGCTCCGGAATCGCACCGGATCATGCCTTAACGGCTCGCGGGCTGAGAAACGTACGTTTCATTACCGCCGGTCGGGAATTTCACCCTGCCCCGAAGGATGCGTATATTCCATTTTTATTCATTATAGCACAATAAAGCGAAATGTCTATTACTTTGCAATGAACAACCAATACACCGCTCCCCAAACGAAGCCAACGAGCAAAAGGAGGAAAAATAACAGCCAGTTTTTTTTCATCTCCCATCTTTCCTTTTCACTATTGTTCGTCCCACACTTTTACTTCTTTCATCACATCGCCGTTTTTCATCGCTTTGACAACATCCATTCCACTAGTCACTTGTCCAAACACTGTATGTACACCGTCTAAATGCGGCTGCGGTTCGTGACAAATGAAAAATTGACAGCTTCCCGTATCGCGACCACGGTGCGCCATCGACATCGCCCCTTCAATATGCTTATGCGGATTGTTGTCCGTTTCACAAGGGATGGTGTATCCTGCATCGCCTGTTCCGTTTCCAATCGGGCAGCCACCTTGGCTCACAAACCGTTTAATGACGCGATGAAACGTCAATCCGTTATAAAATCCTTCATTCGCTAGTTTTTCAAAATTCGCTACCGTCTTTGGCGCCTCGTTTGGAAATAGTTCAAAATCCACCTTTCCACCGTTCTCCATGATGATGTAACCTTTTTTCTTCATTGAAACTTTCGCCACCTTTCTATCGTAAAAACAAATGTAGCTTCATTTTACTATATTTCACTTCTATGTTCACGCAAATGTTTGTACAATAGTACAGAGGAAAAATGAAGGAGGCTTTAACGATGAAAAAGTGGTTTACGATATTTACCTTATTGTTGTTTATTATTCCATCGGTTAGTTTCGCTGATGCGATTGAAGGGGATGTCATCATTACACTCGGTGAAAACTTAACAGAGCAGCAAAAACAACAAATATTGAAAGAGATGAATGCACCAGATAACGCTGAAATCATTACAGTTTCAAATGCGGAAGAGCATAAATATCTCGGCGGCATCATTCCAAAAGGACAAATTGGAACGAAAGCCATTTCATCATCGAAAATTACCATTGGAGCGCCCGGCTCGGGGTTACAAGTCGAGACGAACAACATCAACTGGGTAACAAAAGAAATGTATATGAACGCGCTCATTACGGCGGGGGTGAAAGATGCCGTCATTTACATTACTGCACCATTTCCTGTATCAGGGACGGCTGCGCTGACAGGACTAATGAAAGCATACGAACTTTCTTCAAACGAGGTCATTCCTGACGAAGTGAAAAAAGTGGCAAATGAAGAAATGGTGAAAACAGCGCAACTCGGTGAATCAATCGGCAACGACAAAGCGGTAGCGTTGCTTGCAAAGATTAAAGAAGAAATTGCGAAAAATCCTCCAAAAACTGATGCCGACATGCGTGCGCTTATTGAACGAATCGCTCAAGAGCTTGGCATTACGTTAACGGAAGACGAAATCAATAGCTTACTTTCTTTATTTAACAAAATGAAAAACGTCAACATCAATTGGAATCAAGTAAATGAACAGTTGGCCCAAGCAAAAGACAAGCTATCAGCCTTTTTGCAAACAGAAGAAGGTCGAACGTTCATTCAGCGCATCGTTGACATTTTACGTGAAATATGGAATGCGCTCCGCGGTGCATTTGGGGCATAAAAATAACCGAGGCGGTTGCCTCGGTTATTTTTTCACCCTCGCTTTTAGCGGCAAGTCGAGTCGAATTAAATCTTCGTACGTTTCACGTCTCACGACAAGCTCTGCCTCACCGTCTTCAACAAATACGACCGCTGGCCGCGGGATGCGGTTGTAGTTATTGGCCATCGCATATCCGTAAGCACCGGTGCAAAAAACAGCTAAGTAGTCTCCCGGTTGCGCCTTTGGGAGCGGTAAATCCCAAATGAGCATATCACCTGATTCACAACATTTCCCAGCTATCGCGACCAATTCTTCACAATGATCGTACATGCGGTTAGCTAGCACCGCCTCATATTTTGCCTCATATAGCGCCGGGCGAATGTTATCGCTCATTCCTCCATCGACTGCGACGTATTGACGGACGTTTGGCACTTCTTTCCGAGAGCCGATCGTATATATCGTCGTTCCAGCATCCCCCACGAGCGAACGCCCCGGCTCAATCCAAATTTCTGGAAACGGAAGTTGGAAGCGACCAACGTTTCGCTTCACTTCTTCAATAATTTGCTCCACATACTGCTCTGGCGCAAGCGGGTCATCATCTTTCGTATAACGAATACCAAAACCGCCGCCGAGATTGACAACTTGAGCAGTAAAATCGTATGCATCACGCCATGAGGAAAGTTTTTCAAACAACTTTTTCGTTGCAAGTACAAAGCCTGTCGCATCAAAAATTTGCGAACCGATATGACAATGAATACCGAGCACATGAAGATGAGAAGAAGCGAGAGCGCGCTGCAACGCTTTATCCGCTTGTCCATTATGCAAATCAAAACCGAACTTTGAATCTTCTTGACCTGTTAAAATATAGTCGTGAGTATGCGCCTCAATTCCCGGTGTGACGCGCAATAAAATAGGCATCGTATATTCATGAGCAGAACAAAGTTGTTGCAGTAGCTCTAATTCGTAAAAGTTATCGACAACAATGCAACCAATTTTCGCCTCAATCGCCATTTGTAACTCTTCTTTACTTTTATTATTCCCATGAAAATGAATGCGTTCAACAGGAAAGTCGGCCGCTAAAGCAGTATATAACTCGCCGCCCGAAACGACATCAAGCGACAATCCTTCCTCTGCCATCAGCTGTACAATCGCTATCGTCGAAAACGCTTTGCTTGCGTACGCTACTTGCGCACGCACCCCATGTTTATGAAACATTCGTTTAAACGCCCGCGCCCGCTCACGAATAAGCGCAACATCGTAAATGTAAAGCGGTGTCCCATACGTGCGAGCAAGTTCAATCGCATCGACACCTCCAATTTGTAAATGACCACGTTCATTTATTTGCATCGTTCCATGCATAATTATACAATCCCCCTGATGATTCCGAAATAATTAAAGAAAACGTACCATAATTTTTGGTACGTTTCAACCTTTTTATGTCGGTTGTTTTTGCTTATTTTGTGGATGAACGATACTCGGTCGAATGGAAGAACCAGCAACGGATCGTCGAACAATAATTTGCATAAACGCCCCCGGATCGAACGGAATAAATGGCCATAAATATGGTGTATTTAATGAGCGAATGTTGGCGAGAAACAGTAAAAATACGGTCACACCGATCATAAATCCAGGTACACCAAACAAGGCAATAACAACTAAAAATAAGAGACGGAAAATTTTATTTGCAATGCTTAATTCATAACTCGGTGTAGCAAAAGAACCGATCGCAGCAATCGATACGTACAAAATGATTTCCGGCACAAACAGCCCAACATCAATAGCAATTTGCCCGATTAATGCGGCTGCAATTAAGCCCATCGCTGTCGATAATGGCGTTGGCGTATGAATAGCAGCCATTCGTAAAAACTCGATACCGATATCCGCAATTAAAAGTTGCACAAAAATAGGAATGTTCGTTTTCTCATTCGGCCCAATATATGCTAGCTTTTCTGGCAATAACGACGGATCGAGAACGAATAAAAACCAAAGTGGTAACAAAAAGAGCGATGCGAAAATGCCTAAAAAACGCACCCATCGGACGAATGTTCCGACCGCCGGGGATTGCCGATATTCTTCCGCATGTTGAACGTGGTGAAAATACGTTGTTGGCGTAATAATGACGCTTGGCGAAGTATCGACCATGATAATAACGTGTCCTTCTAATAAATGGGTAGCAGCTACATCGGGCCGCTCTGTATAGCGCACAAGCGGATACGGATTGTATCCTTGTTTCACTAAAAATTCCTCAATGGTTTTGTCCGCCATCGTCAACCCGTCAATTTTAATTTCGTTTAATTCTTGTTTAATCAATTCAACAAGGCCCGGGTCGGCTACATCTTGAATGTACGCAATACAAATGTCTGTTTTCGAGCGCTCACCAACTTGTATCATTTCGAAGCGAAGCCTTTCGTCACGAATGCGACGCCGGGTTAACGCTGTATTGACGACAATGTTCTCAACATAGCCGTCACGCGCGCCGCGCACAACTTTTTCCGTATCGGGCTCCTCGGGCGAGCGACCCGGATAACTGCGCACATCGACAGCAAATGCCTTCGTTTCCCCATCAATAAATAATAAAATGAGACCGGTTAATAAAAAATCAACCGCTTCGTCTAAGCTTTTTACTGGGTTTACTTGCTGATGAACGAGACGATTTTCAATGATTTCGGGCAGCTTTGCCGATTGTCGCTCACGATCGTTCACTTGAACGAGCATTTCGAGCAATTCGATAATGTACTGTGTATCACAAAGACCGTTACAATAATATAGATGCACATCCGTTTTTAAAATGTGCAGTTTACGAATTCCTAAATCGAAGCTCGTTCCGACCCCAATCGCATCTTTAAAAAACTGCTCATTTTCATTCAACTTCGGAGAAATCGGTATGCAACTTTCTGTTCTCATCACGCCTACTCCTTTCAAGAATATATTCAATCGCCTTGCGCGTAATCGGACAACCGTTACGAATATCGTCGCGCCGTCTCATTTTTCCAATGTCCCCAATGCCAACGACGATCGGAATCGATAATTCATCTAAGCAATATACAGTATCGCCATTGATTCGACCGACTTCCCACTCACAAATGCCTTCTTTATCTACACCGTACATGGTAAAATTCCCATCGTAATCGATGCAAACATGTACTTTTGTCCATTCTTGATTGTTCGTATCAGATGCTACTGCAATTGCACCTAACACATCGATTTGTTTATGCGTCGCGACATAGCGAAGCGCTTGTTCCCCTGCCCCTTCACCAATAATACCGCTATCGTCAAACATAACAAAGACAGGATCATACGGCGTCTGTAAAATAAGATCGACGAGTTGTTTACCTGTTAAACGTGATGGATTTCCTTGCGACTGGCTAATGCAGCGACCGCCGAGTTGCTTTGCTAACCATTCAAGCGCACGTTGCACATGCTGATCTCCATCTGTTACTAAAATCACTTTTCTTTTTTTCATTCCATCCTTCCTCTCGGCTTACAGACGAACGCGGTTACCCATGCAACAGCAATCGGAAAAGAAAGAAAAAAGACGACATTTGTAAAGTCCCCCGTTTTTACCGCTTGTATGCAAGAAGCTCCCATATGAACAAGCGTCGTTTCCACACCTGCATGCGCTAACGACTGAAACGAAGTGTACCATCCGACCACCTCTATGACCATACCGAGCAATATAAGCATCGTCATCGTACGGACGAACGGCCATTTCATCAGTAATAATTGCCCAATAAACGATAATACTCCACCAACAATAAACGCGTATACGTACGCTTCCATCCTTATGTCACCGCTTCGATCGAGATGGCATGAGCGATCGCTGGAATCGTTTGGCTTTGCTTCACCATCGTGCTATTGAACAATGCACCTGTCGCCACAACGAGCATTGTATTTATTTTTTTCTCTTTCATTTGCCGAAGAAAATAGCTGTATGTGACGACCGCACAGCACGCACAGCCACTACCGCCTGCAAACGCTTGTTGTTCTGCATCATAAATAAGCACACCGCAATCCGCATATCGCTCGCCTATGTTCATATTTGCATCATCACATAACGACTTGAACTCGTTACTTCCTACTTTTCCTAAGTCTCCTGTCACAATGACATCATACGATTGTAGAGAGAGGCCACAATCAACCAAATGTTGCTTTATCGTCGTGAACGCTGCTGGTGCCATCGCTCGTCCCATATCGAGCGGATCGGTTACACCGCTATCGACGACGCGACCGATCGTTGCCGAACGAATGCGAAATGGCGAACGATTCGTACTTAATAACGCAGCCGCTCCCCCTGTCACTGTCCACGATGCGCTTTCTCCTTTTTGCACACCGATTGTCGTCGGAAAACGAAACTGACGCTCAGCTGCCCCGTAGTGACTGCTTGTAGCAACTAATACGCGCCGAGCAAACGTCCCGTCAATAAATGTAGCAGCAACGAGCATCGCTTCCGTTATCGTTGAACAAGCGCTAAATACCCCTAAAAATGGAACGTTTAGTTCGCTCGCTACGTAGTTCGCAGTAACGGTTTGATTAAGCAAGTCTCCTGCAACAAATAAATCGACATCTTGAACGGATACGCCTCCATTTTCTAAACAAATCGTAATCGCTTCTTTCATAAGCCGCCGCTCTGCTAGTTCCCAACTTTGTTCCTCGCAATATAAATCATCGTATGCCCGATCAAATGATGAACCGAGCGGACCTTGACGTTCTTTTGGTCCTACAACCGTACCGACCGATTCAACGTAAATGTCGTTATCAAAAACGATTGTTTGTGCTCCCACTTTTTTCATATGCCTCCCCCTTTACAAAAACAACGAAGCAACATATGAAGCAACAACTAATGTCACAATAATGCTTCCCCCAACAAAAAACATATGTTCTGCCGCTCCTTCATTCCGATACTCCAATGCGGTGGCGCTCCATATGTTGGCTAAACTCATCATCGGCACGATCATTCCTGCCCCGGCAATTTGTGTAAATCGGCGATACAATCGAGTAGGGGTACATAGCGCGGCACATACGATAAGCGTTCCGTTCATCCAGCGAATCGCTTCCGCTTCATTCATATGAAACCATATGCTGTACATATCGTGAAGCGCCTGACCGACTATCGCGATCAATCCCCCTGCTAAAAAAGCTTTCAACATACATTCCCTCCTATCGATCGACAAAATATATCCAATGAAAAAGAGAACCTGCCACTTTGCCAAATACCATCGCCATAAGTAATATGACAATTTGCTCATCGATACCGAGTCGCTTCGCTAAAATCGGAAATACGTTTAATACTTCGGTTAGCGCCGCCGCAAGCATGCCGACAAACACGCCGCTACAGAGGCCGATGACGCTTGCAAGTATAGGAGGAAGAGAAAAAAGAGGATCGCGCAGGCTAATCCAACTGCTTACAACCGCTCCAAGTACAACTCCCCATTCATACGTCGCAATCCATTTCATCGTTTTCGTTAACTGCGTTAAACGGGGAATGACGCCAAGAACAGTTAAAAACGCTACAAAACCTGATCCGACAGCTAACCCTCCTGCTAATCCGACAAACGCTACAATGAGCTCACGAATCATCGTTCATTCGCCTCATCGCTTCTTTATTTTCATGCATAATGACATATTGATCGAGCGACTGTTGATATTGGAACATTTCAACTTCAAGCGGGCTCGGCTCTTCATTAATGCGCTTTTTAAAAAAATGATTAAAAAATAAAATCATGCCAAGACCTAATCCGAGCGAATATGGAATTTGAAACCATAGCGGCTTGACGACTTCCTTCCCTGTAATGACCCGATATAATCGTTGTTGCACTTGTTGCATGCTCACATCTTCATGAAAATTCATAATGGCAAGCCCTGATCCGACAAACAAAAGAAGCCAAACGACCGGAACGTACAAATAGCCCCATCGTTTTTTTTCATACACCACTTCAACAATCGTTTGCGACGGTCCAAGTGATTGAATGTCAACGTGTGGAACGATGGCCAACAAAGTTTTCATCACATGCATCACGTCAATGATAACAATGTTGCGATCCTTCTTTTGCACTGTATAAATGGGCACTTGCCTAAGCTCGTCCATTCGTTCATTTGCAATCACTTGTGCGACGTCTCCTAATCGAACGGTTGCGTTCGGTTGTACTTGTATACGATGGCGCATTTTCAAAAAAACTGTCCCTTTCATACTGACACCTTGCTTCCTTCATGATATTTGTAGTATGGGATATATGTGTATTCTGTATGCATAAAAGCCCGAACGGACTTATTCATCCATTCGGGCTTTCATTTGTTGCAATATTTTTTTTTCTAAACGAGATACTTGCACTTGAGAGATGCCTAATCTAGCTGCCACTTCTGATTGTGTTTGATCTTTATAATAACGCAAATAAACGATGAGTCGCTCGCGTTCATCTAATTCTTCCATCGCTTTTTTCAACGCAATTTTATCAAACCAAACATCTTGTTCGTCTGCAATTTGATCAAGCAACGTAATCGGATCGCCATCGTTTTCGTACACCGTTTCATGAA
>OFGS01000260.1_pt1 | contig 11878 bp, 12 predicted proteins | sample 1521851 | NCBI WGS metagenome assembly OFGS01 (sample SAMEA3142070, study PRJEB24117) | hot springs metagenome
ACGATGGCGGAGAGGTCACACCCGTTCCCATCCCGAACACGGAAGTTAAGCTCTCCAGCGCCGATGGTAGTTGGCGGGACACCGCCTGCGAGAGTAGGACGTTGCCGGGCAAAGAGAAGACCAAGACGATTTAGTCTTGGTCTTTTTTAGCTCATTGCTTTCTTTATACTCCCGCACAAAATGATTCGTTTCGAAGTATATTGTTATATGAAACTGGGAAAACTGTTAGCGGGAGGTGGAGAACAAATGTCTTATAAAGAAACTTGTATTGTATGTGATGGGCAAAATAAAAAAGGAATTCATGTTTTTCATCATTTTATATGCATGGATTGTCATAACGATCTCATTCAAACGGAGACAAATGATGAAAAATACAAATTTTACGTTGATCGGCTGAAAAAAATAGGAGAGAATAAAATATATTCATAACAAAAGGCCCCTACTATGATTAGGGCCTGTTTTATTTTAATATAAATATATAAAAACAACGAGCGAGGAAGCGAATAAAGATGGATCAAACGAAAACACCTCTATATACACTTTTATGTGAACATGCCTCGACACAACCGATTTCATTTCACGTACCAGGGCATAAATATGGAGCTGTTTTTTATGAAAAAGCTCTTTTTTCTTTTGCACCATTGCTACATTTAGATGTAACGGAACTTTCACATTTAGATGATTTACATCATCCAACGGGAGCGATTGAACAGGCACAACAATTAGCGGCAAAATTATATGGGGTAAAACGGACGTATTTTTTAGTTAATGGTTCTACTGCCGGTAATTTAGCGATGATTACAGCTGCATGTGAAAAAAACAAAAAAGTCATTGTACAACGTAATTGTCATAAATCTATTTTACATGCACTACATCTCGTTGGAGCAACACCTATTTTTATTTCCCCGGAATTTGATGAAGATGTTCGAGTGATGTCTTTTGTGTCGTTTGAAACAATTGATCATACATTGCGTGAGCATTCAGATGCCGCTGCGCTCATTTTAACAAATCCAAACTATTATGGGATGTCTATTGATTTAACGAAAATTATTCAATTGGCCCATTCTTATCGTATACCTGTGTTAGTGGATGAGGCACATGGAGCTCATTTTGTGCTTGGGGAACCTTTTCCAAAATCAGCTGTGGAATGTGGAGCAGACATTGTTGTACAATCGGCCCATAAAACACTTCCAGCTATGACCATGGGATCTTTTTTGCACTTTAATAGTGAGCTTATAAATGAACGTACGTTAAGATACTTTTTGCAAGTTTTTCAAACAAGCAGCCCATCTTATCCAATTATGGCTTCGCTTGATTTGGCTCGCGCTTATGTTGCGCAACAGACACGTGAAACGATTGATGAAATGGTTGAACAAATTCAATTATTTAAGCAAGAGTTGCGAACAATTGAAGCGATTCACGTTGTGGAATCACGGCATCCCCTTATTCGAACGGATTTGTTAAAGGTTACGTTACAAACGCGCAGTGCACATTCAGGTTACGAGTTGCAGCAGATATTAGAAAGAAACGGAATTTTTACAGAAATGGCTGACCCATATAACGTATTACTTGTTTATCCGCTTGCGAAAATCAAAACATTTCAAATGATTATAGAGCGAATAAAACATGCGCTACAATGTATTCGAAGCGAACGACAAAACGAACATGTACAATTTCAACTACCAAAGCATTGTCAAGCTGTGAGTTATGAATGGATTAAAGGTAGGCAAACAAAACAAGTGCTGCTTCATGATGCAATCGGACGTGTTTGTGCTCAAATGGTTGTCCCTTATCCACCCGGAATTCCTATTTTACTTATTGGGGAAATTGTGACAAGGCAACATGTTGAGCTTATTCAATATTTGAAGCAAACGGGCGCATATTTTCAAACAGATATAGAAGGAAATTGTATCGAAGTTTTTGAGGAGGCTTAAGATGAACTACTTATTTTTTTCATTTGAAGGTCCTGAGGGGGCAGGAAAAACAACGATCGTTCGCATGTTAACGGATTATTTAACTAAGCAGCACGTTGATGTTGTCGCAACACGTGAGCCGGGAGGGATCGATATCGCCGAGCAAATTCGTTCCGTCATTTTGCATCCTAATAATGATCGAATGGATGCACGAACAGAAGCTTTACTTTATGCAGCGGCGAGACGACAACATTTAGTTGAAAAAGTGATTCCTGCATTGAAGGAAGGGAAAATGGTTCTTTGTGATCGCTTTATTGACAGTTCGCTTGCTTACCAAGGGGTCGCGCGTGGTTTAGGAATAGATGAGATATTGGCTATTAATGAGTTTGCGATTGAAAATTGGATGCCAACATTAACGATTTATTTTGATATTGATCCAGCGCTTGGGTTAGCGCGCATTCGCGAAAATGGGTTGCGAGAAGTGAATCGGCTGGATTTAGAAGAGCTCGCGTTTCATGAACGAGTGCGTGATGGATATATGATGTTATTAGATCGTTTTCCAAATCGCATAAAAAAAGTAGACGCTACGCAATCTGTAACAAAAGTGTTTGAAGACGTGTGGGCGCTTATAGAGCCTTTGTTAAGAAAGTGAGAGGATCGTCATGTCATGGAAAATGCTCGAAACAAATCAACCACATGTAGCTAAAATGATCGTCAACAGTATAAGAAAGGGCAGAGTGGCTCATGCATACTTATTTGAAGGACAAAAAGGGACAGGAAAAAAGGAAGCGGCTCTTTTATTTGCAAAGCGTTTGTTTTGTTTAACAAATGTACATGATGACCCTTGCGAAACATGTGTGAATTGTCGGCGGATTCAATCTGGTAATCATCCAGACGTTCATCTCGTTGTGCCAGATGGAAATTCAATTAAAAAGCAACAAATTGAGCAGCTGCAAGAGGAGTTTACAAAAACGGCTGTTGAATCGAATCGCAAGCTATATATCATTGAGCATGCTGATCAAATGACCGTTCAAGCTGCGAATAGCTTGTTAAAATTTTTAGAGGAACCATCAGCAAAAACGGTGGCGATTTTATTAACAGAGCAATTACATCGCATACTTCCAACGATTGTTTCACGTTGTCAAGTGATTTCTTTTCGCAAATTACCGACAGAACAAATATACGCTCATTTACAAAAACAAGGTGTACCACGAGAGTTAGCGATATTAGCTGCTAGAGTAACAAATAATGTGCAAGAAGCATTTCAGTTAAGTCAAGATGATTGGTTTGCACAAGCACGAAAAATAGTGATACAATTATATGAAGCATTAAACAAGCAATATGTCCAAGCGTTGCTCGTCATTCAGCAACATTGGCTTAGCCATTTTACGAATAAAGAACAAATGAGCATAGGGTTAGATTTATTATTATATTTATATAAAGATTTATTATATGTGTTACTAGGGGAAGAACAACAAATTGCATACAGTGATTGCATAAATGAATTTCAGCGGTCGCGTTTTCTTTATTCTGAGAAGCAAATTGCTCAACATATGAAGACCATTTTACAAGCAAAAGCGCGGTTGCATACGAATATGAATCCGCAGCTTTTAATGGAACAGTTAGTATTGCAGTTGCGGGAGGGATCTGCATTTGTATGAAGTTGTAGGCGTTCGTTTTAAGAAAGCAGGAAAGATTTATTATTTTGATCCTGGGGATTTACCGATTTCAAACGGCGATTATGTCATTGTTGAAACCGTTCGCGGCATTGAATTTGGAAAGGTTGTTGTGGCTAAAAAACAAGTCGATGAAAAAGATATTGTTTTGCCTTTGAAAAAAGTCATTCGGATGGCTGACCAAAAAGATAAACTTGTTGTAGAAGAAAATAAAAAGGCGGCGGAAGAAGCATACGACATTTGTTTGAAAAAAGTAGAAGAGCACGGATTAGAAATGAAACTTGTTGATGTCGAGTATACATTCGACCGCAATAAAATTATTTTTTATTTTACTGCTGATGGACGCGTTGATTTTCGTGAACTCGTTAAAGATTTGGCAGCCATTTTTCGCACCCGAATCGAACTGAGACAAATTGGTGTGCGCGATGAAGCAAAAATGTTAGGCGGTATTGGACCATGCGGACGGATGCTTTGTTGTTCGACGTTTTTAGGTGACTTTGATCCGGTTTCCATTAAAATGGCGAAAGATCAAAATTTATCGCTCAATCCGACAAAAATATCAGGATTATGCGGTCGACTAATGTGTTGTTTAAAATATGAAAACGATGAATACGAGACGGCGAAAGAGCAGCTGCCTGATTTAGGTGAAATGATTGAAACTCCTCTCGGATTCGGGAAGGTCGTTGGACTGAATATTTTAGAACGAGTGTTACAAGTCGAATTAGTCGAAAAAGATCGGGTCGTTGAATATACGATTGACGAATTATTAAAAGAGAAAGTTCTTCCTACTCAAGCCACAGAGTGATGGGGTGGATGGCGCGTGAATAAAAAAGAAATTTTCCAATCTGTAACAAGTATCGAGGAACAAATTGCTCATTTATATAAACAGCTAGGTGAGTTAAAAAATTATCTTGGGGAGTTAATTGAAGAAAATCATCGCCTTCAAGTTGAAAATGACCATTTACGTCGACGGCTTGAACAGCTGTCAGAGCGAAAAGACGAACAAGGCAAAAAACAAAAGAAAGCGAAATTAGTTGATATCGGCGAAGGATATGATAACTTAGCTCGTCTGTACCAAGAAGGATTTCACATTTGTAATGTACATTATGGAAGTTTACGGACCGATGGAGATTGTTTGTTTTGTTTGTCATTTTTAAATAAAAAATAGCCTTTCTGACGAATGGTCTGGAAGGCTATTTTGTTGTAGAAAGAGGGATTGTGTATGTTACGTGAAGATGAACGGCTCGACTATTTGCTAGCAGAAGATATGAAAATTATTCAAAGCCCATCTGTATTTGCTTTTTCGCTTGATGCAGTATTGTTGGCGAAATTCGTATATGTTCCCATTCAAAAAGGACATTTAGTCGACTTATGTACAGGGAATGGGGTCATTCCACTATTGTTAAGCAAACGAACAAAAGGGAAAATGATTGGAGTAGAAATTCAAGAAAGAATTTATGATATGGCGAAGCGAAGCGTACAATACAACAAACTAGAGGAGCAAATTGAAATCATTCACGGTGATATTAAAGATATGCCTGCTCATCTTGGACATAGTAAGTTTGATGTTGTGACGTGCAATCCTCCGTATTTCCCAACACCAAACGAAGAAGAAATGAATAAAAATGAACATTTTGCGATTGCACGCCATGAAATTTATTGTACGTTAGAAGATGTCATTCGCGTAAGTAGTCAATTGCTTAAACAAGGTGGAAAGGCAGCCTTTGTTCATCGCCCTGAGCGATTGTTAGATATCGTTACACTCATGCGACAATACCGTTTAGAGCCGAAACGTTTGCGTTTTGTTTATCCAAAAGAAGGGAAGGAAGCGAACACCATTTTAATCGAAGGAACGAAAGACGGCAATAAAGGATTGAAGATATTACCTCCTCTCTTTGTATACGAACAAAATGGCGAGTATACAAGCGAGTTAAAACATATTTTATACGGGGAATGAGATGAGATGAACGAACAAAAAAGTTTTATTGAAGAAGATGAAAAAGGAATTTTGTACATCGTCCCGACGCCGATCGGCAATTTAGAAGATATTACGTTGCGTGCCATTGAAACGTTACGAACAGTAGATTTCATTGCGGCTGAAGATACACGCCAAACGAAAAAATTGCTAAATCATTTCGATATTCATACGCCGCTTGTTAGTTACCATGAGCATAATAAACAATCGCGAGGAGAGCATATTCTTGCTTCTCTATTACAAGGGAAACATATCGCTTTAGTGAGTGATGCCGGAACGCCAACGATTTCTGATCCAGGTCATGAGCTTGTAGTTGAAGCGTTACGCGCACAATGTAAAGTGATTCCGCTTCCAGGTGCGAATGCGGCCATTACGGCGTTAACAGCTTCTGGATTACCGACAAATCATTTTTATTTTTATGGTTTTTTATCGCGACATAAGAAAGAAAAGAAAAAAGAACTCGAACAATTAAAACATATAAAAGATACGCTTATTTTTTACGAGGCACCACATCGTCTGCAAGAAACGTTAACAGTGATGCACCATGTATTTGGCAATCGACAAATGGCTGTGGCGCGCGAGTTAACGAAAAAATTTGAACATTTCATTCGTGGAACGATTGAAGAAGTGATGCATTGGGCAGAACATCACGAAGTGCGAGGGGAGTTTTGTCTCCTTGTTGAAGGGAATCACACACATGATGAACAATCGATATGGTGGAACGATTTAACCATTGTTGAACATGTAAATTATTATATGGAAACGAAACAATATACATCGAAAGAAGCGATTAAACAAGTAGCTAAAGATCGCCAATTGCCGAAAAGAGATGTGTATGAAGCATATCATAAGTAAAAAAAGAAGTTTCTCTAGAAAAGTCTAGAGAAACTTCTTATTTTGACTGTTGAAGAACGTTTTGAATTTCTTGTAATAACGCCTCTGCGCCTTCTTTGCTTAAAATGATTTTTCCATCTGCAAGCTTGTAGTTATCGTCAGACACTTCCCCAGTTACTACGCAAGTCATGTTTGGTTTGTATTTTTTCAAAATGATGCGCTCATCATCTACATAAATTTCTAACGCATCTTTCTCTGCGATTCCTAATGTACGGCGCAATTCAATTGGAATAACAACACGACCTAACTCATCGACTTTACGAACAATACCTGTTGATTTCATCTTTATTCTCCTCTCCTTTTTTCATCTTTTTTCGTCAATATTCGACAAAATCTCTATGGATTTATCATAACAACTTTTCCATTAAGCGTCAATCCTTTTATATGCAATGATTTAAAAAAATGTATGATTTACATGTCGTTGCATATAAAATTCGCCGAAATTATAGCTGAAATGACAAAATCCGAATGATTTGACAAGAGATTCATAACAGTTTTTAACTACTTTTCAAGACGATACAAACCTTATTATAAATATTATTCGACAAAATTCAACACAAATTCGACAAATTTATCGATATATTTTCGACAAAATTCGACAAAAATATATGATTTGTCGACAATGCTATGTCGAATAGTTGACAGCGCTCTCTATTTTTATGTATATTTTGGTGAGATAAGAGGAATAGATGTATTGATCAAGAATACAAATATGCAATCGCTCTCGCCCAAAGGACGAGAGCGTTTCTACTAAACGTGCAACAAGGAGGGGTACAAGTGACGAAAAAGACGTTTTATATCACCACACCCATTTATTATCCGAGCGATAAATTACATATCGGTCACGCTTATACGACGGTAGCTGGCGATGCAATGGCAAGATATAAGCGGATGCGCGGCTATGATGTGATGTATTTAACAGGAACAGATGAACATGGTCAAAAAATTCAACGAAAAGCAGAGGAAAAAGGAGTTACTCCACAGCAGTATGTCGATGAAATTGTTGCGGGAATTAAAGAACTTTGGAAAAAACTAGATATTTCTTATAACGATTTTATTCGTACAACAGAACAGCGTCATAAACAAGTCGTTGAAAAAATTTTCGCCCGTCTTTTAGAACAAGGGGATATTTATTTAGACGAATACGAAGGATGGTATTGTACTCCGTGTGAATCGTTTTACACTGAGCGACAATTAGTCGAAGGGAATTGTCCAGATTGTGGACGTCCTGTAGAAAAAGTAAAAGAACAATCATATTTTTTCCGGATGAGCAAATATGTCGATCGTTTATTAGCGTTCTATGAAGAAAATCCGCAATTTATTCAGCCGGAATCGCGCAAAAATGAAATGATTAATAACTTTATCAAGCCGGGCTTAGAGGATTTAGCTGTGTCACGGACAACGTTTGATTGGGGCATTCCTGTTCCGGGCGACCCGAAACATGTCATTTATGTATGGATTGATGCATTGTCAAACTATATTACTGCCTTAGGGTATGGAACAGAAAATGATGAAAAATATAAAACGTATTGGCCGGCTGATGTTCACCTTGTTGGAAAGGAAATTGTTCGTTTCCATACGATTTATTGGCCAATTATGTTAATGGCTTTAGATCTTCCGCTTCCAAAAAAAGTGTTTGCGCACGGCTGGTTGCTTATGAAAGACGGAAAAATGTCGAAGTCGAAAGGAAATGTTGTTGATCCAGTTACGTTAATTGATCGATATGGCTTAGATGCGTTGCGTTATTATTTACTTCGTGAAGTGCCGTTTGGTTCAGATGGTGTGTTTACACCAGAAGGTTTTGTCGAGCGCATAAACTATGATTTAGCGAACGATTTAGGTAATTTGCTTAATCGAACTGTAGCAATGATTGAAAAATATTTTGCCGGCCGTATTCCTGCATATCGTGGTACGCACACCTCATTTGATGAACAACTTGTGCAAACGGCGTATGATACTGTTAAACAGTATGAAGAAGCGATGGAACAAATGCAATTTTCACAAGCTTTAACAGCTATTTGGCAGCTTATTAGTCGTACGAACAAATATATTGATGAAACGCAACCATGGGTATTGGCAAAGGACGAAGCAGCGCGTGAACAGTTAGCTTCCGTCATGTCGCATTTAGCGGAGTCCCTTCGTTATGTAGCTGTTTTATTGCAACCATTTTTAACAGCAACGCCAAAACGAATGTTTGCTCAACTTGGCGTTCAAGATGAGCAATTAATGAGCTGGGACAGCTTACAAACGTTTGGTGCTTCACAACAAGAGCGAATGGTTGAAAAAGGAGCTCCACTGTTCCCACGTTTAGACGTTCAAGAAGAAGTGCAATATATTCAAACACAAATGAGCGGGACATCAGCAAATGTAGAAGAGAAGCAGGAACAAAACGAAGAGAAAAGCGAAGAAATTACGATTGATGATTTTATGAAAGTCGATTTACGCGTCGCACAAGTGATTCATGCTGAGCCAATTCCAAAAGCGGATCGCTTGCTTAAATTGCAACTTGATTTAGGCTATGAAAAGCGGCAAGTTGTATCAGGTATTGCAAAACATTACAAACCGGAAGATTTAATCGGGAAAAAAGTCATTTGCGTGACAAATTTAAAGCCTGTGAAATTGCGCGGAGAACTGTCACAAGGCATGATTTTAGCAGGGGAAAAAGACGGGGTATTGTCATTGGCGACAGTGGATGAATTGCTTCCGAATGGAGCAAAAGTGAAGTAAAGAGGTGTTGCAAAAACACCTCTTTGTTTCTATTTTGTAATGTAATTGTTATATAGCTGTGATTTATGTAACGGGATTGTGTGGTAAACTGAACATCGGAAGAAAAGAGGGGTTATATGTTATTTGATACACATGCACATTTAAATGCGACACAATTTAGCGAAGATGTTGATCAAGTGATTGAACGAGCACGTGCAGAAGGTGTGTCACATATTGTCGTCGTTGGCTTTGATCGACCAACCATTCAACGGGCAATGGAGCTAGCCGAGGAATATCCCTTTATCTACGCAGCTGTTGGATGGCACCCTGTCGATGCGATTCATATGACTGACGAAGATCTTGTCATGATTGAACGTTTAGCTGCGCACCCGAAAGTTGTAGCGCTCGGTGAAATGGGGCTTGACTATTATTGGGATCAATCGCCGAAAGACGTACAAAAAGAAGTATTTCGAAAACAAATTCGTTTAGCGAAAAAAGTGAAGTTGCCGATTATTATACATAATCGTGATGCGACAGCCGATATTGTTGATATTTTACGAGAAGAGCGTGCTGAGGAAGTCGGAGGCGTAATGCATTGTTTTAGCGGAAGTATAGAAGTGGCAAGACAATGCATGGATATGAATTTTTATATTTCATTTGGCGGTCCTGTGACGTTTAAAAACGCAAAAAAACCGAAAGAAGTGGCAAGAGAAATTCCGCTTGATCGTTTGCTTATTGAAACGGACTGTCCGTATTTAACGCCACATCCGTTTCGAGGGAAACGGAATGAACCGAGCTACGTCAAATATATTGCCGAAGCGATCGCCGAATTAAAAGGTTTATCTTTTGGAGAAGTCGCCCAAAAAACGTCCGACAATGCGAAGCGATTATTCGGCATCATTTGATAGAGAATCGTGTCGATAATTAGGAAGACTTGTCTAAAGAAAAGATGAAACGAGATTGTTCTACAACTTTTTTTGCAAGCATACAATAAGCTTGTCGACAAGTCTTCCTTCCCTTATGAAAGAATATTTTCAATAATAGATAATAAGCTTCATAGAAAGGGAGGGTCGTCGCGATCATCTATCGGAAAAGGAGGCGTTTTTATTTTGATTACGTATGTAAAAAAATTATTGCAATCAACATCAAAAAAGAAGATTGCACTTGCTACTGGAGGGTTTTTAGCCTTATCTGGCATGACGGGATATGCTAGCTATGAATGGACAAAAGAGACCGTGACGTTGTATGCAAACGGAAAAGAGGAAAAAGTGCGTACGCATGCAAATACAGTTGCTGAGCTGCTAAAAGAACAAAATATTCAGTTAAAACAAGAAGATTTTATATCTCCTTCCCCGAAAACTAAAATTGTTGATCATTTAACGGTGAAATGGGAAGCAAGCAAGCCGATTGTATTAGTCGTTGACGGGGTAGAAAAGAGATTAAGGACGACGGCGAAAACGGTGAAGGATGTATTGCATATTCAGCAAATCCAGCTTCGTGACTATGACGAAATATCACCAAACGTCGACGAAAAAGTAAAAGACAACATGAAAATAGTGATAAGTAAAGCGTTTCCGATTACATTAAATGACGGCGGCAAACAGCAACAAGTTTGGTCTACTTCGACTACGGTCGCTGACTTTTTAGCTAAACAACATATTACATTACGAGAGCTGGATCGCGTTCAACCAAAATTGAATGACATGATTCAACCAAACATAAAAATAAACATTGTTCGAGTTGAAAAAGTCACCGATGTAGTGGAAGAACCAGTCAATTATACTGTTGTGAAAAAGAAAGATGCGCAATTAGAGAAAGGAAAACAAAAGGTCATTAGCGAAGGGGAGAAAGGGCTTGTCGCAAAGCAATATGAAGTGATTTTAGAAAACGGGAAAGAAGTATCGCGCAAGCTTATTAAAGCAGAGACGATTAAACAAAGTAAAAATCGTATTGTTGCGATTGGAACAAAACAAGTTCCAAGAATATTAGCTTCCCGTGGAAGTGGTGAGGTAGCTGATGAACTTTATGTGATTGCCACAGCATATACAGCGTATTGTGGTGGCTGTTCTGGAACGACCGCAACAGGCGTAAATTTACGTTCAAATCCAAACGCCAAGGTAATTGCCGTCGATCCGCGTGTCATCCCGCTTGGAACAAAAGTATACGTTGAGGGGTACGGATATGCTGTTGCTGCAGATACAGGAGCGAATGTAAGAGGATATAAAATTGACGTATTTTTCCCAGATAAATCGACCGCATATCGTTGGGGAACAAAGCGTGTGAAAATTAAAATTTTAAAATAACTGCAGAGGATTTCGCGATCCTCTGTTTTTTTCGTTATAATGAGTGAAGATAAATGGATAGATGGAGGTTTTTATGAAAATTAAAGAAATTATCGTAGTCGAAGGACGTGACGATACGGTGGCGATTCGCCGTGCGGTAGATGCAGATACGATTGAAACGAACGGAGCAGCGATTAATGATGAAACGATCGAGCGTATTCGTTTAGCCCAGCAACAGCGAGGAGTTATTATTTTTACGGATCCTGATTACCCAGGAGAAAAAATTCGTAAAACAATTGCTGAGCGTGTGCCAGGATGTAAACACGCATTTTTGACGCGCGAAGAAGCGAGAGGCAAACACGGAAAAGGGCTCGGCCTTGAACATGCTTCCCTCCGTCTCTCCTACCCACCCGCCCCCGCCCACGCACAGGC
>OFGS01000261.1_pt1 | contig 11768 bp, 13 predicted proteins | sample 1521851 | NCBI WGS metagenome assembly OFGS01 (sample SAMEA3142070, study PRJEB24117) | hot springs metagenome
TTCGGTGATAAACAATGAGTGAAAATAAATATTTATCCATTTATAATGACTTGTTATCGAAAATTGAAAAGGGAATATTTAAACCTGGAATGAAAATTCCTTCTGAAAATCAGCTCGTTGAACAATACGAAACGTCGCGGGAAACGATTCGAAAAGCGCTTAATTTACTGTCGGAACATGGGTATATTCAAAAAATTAAAGGAAAAGGTTCCATTGTGTTGGACGTCAGAAAATTTGATTTCCCGATTTCTGGACTTATTAGTTTCAAGGAGTTAGCACAAAAGCTTGGAAAGCCATCACGAACAATTGTCGAGCAGCTTGAGATCATTAAACCTGATGAAGCGTTAAAAAAACATCTTCACGTTACAGCAAGGGAAGACATTTGGAAAGTGGTGCGCGTGCGGGAGATTGAAGGTGAACGTATTATTTTAGATAAAGACTTTTTTAATAAAAAGGTTGTTCCGTTTTTATCTAAAGATATATGTGAGCGTTCCATTTATGAATATCTTGAAAAGGAGTTGCAATTAAAAATTAGTTTTGCAAAAAAAGAATTTTTCGTTGAAGAGTGTACGGAAGAGGATCGTATGTACTTACATTTAAAACAATATACGCACGTTGTTGTCGTGCGAAATTACGTTTATTTAGACGATGCGAGTTTGTTTCAATATACGGAATCGCGCCATCGTCTCGACAAATTTCGTTTTGTTGATTTTGCAAGACGCGTTCACTTGTATTAAAAATAATCCGTGGCATAATGCCACGGATTATTTCGTTTCACGATGTAATGTATGGCGTTTTAAACGTGGACAATATTTTTTTAGTTCAAGTCGTTCAGGATTGTTTCGTTTATTTTTTGTTGTTATGTAATTTCGATCCCCAGTCTCAGTACATTGTAACACAACTTTCACGCGCATAGTTTTTTTCCCTCCTCTACAACATAAAATAGTAATCATTACGATTTGTATCATAATATAAAACCAATATCTTTGTCAACAATCGTAGCCGGAATCCCTCCGACTACGATTGTAGATGTTCTTTCATAAATTGTGGGAGACGAAAACATTGATTTAATACATCACTATTTGCGTATTTCGTTTGTTTTTCAAAGGCGTTAAGTCGCTCAAATGAAATCTGTTGTTTTGCTCCGAGAGTGAAACTCCATAGCCCACCTGGATATGTTGGGACGGTAGCTGTGTATACGTGTGCGTGTGGGAATAGACGACGAATGTTTGTATATGTTTGTTTCAATACGTCCATATGAAAAATTGGGGACTGACTTTGACAAACCATTATTCCGTCTTGTTTTAACGCTTCGTATACACTTTTATAAAAATTGTATTCAAATAATACTTGGGCTGGACCGATCGGATCGGACGAATCAATAATAATGACATCATACGTATATATGTGATCTTTAACAAACTGTACCCCATCTTTATATATATATTGCACGCGCGGATCCGAAAGGTTTCCAGATACTTCAGGTAAATGTTCTTTACATGCTTGAACGACTAATTCATCAATTTCAACAAGATGTATTTCTTCTACCTCTTCATATTTCGCCACTTCACGGGCTGCACCGCAATCGCCCCCACCAATAATCAACACTTTTTTTGGCGACGGATGAAGAGAAAGAGGAACATGTGAAATCATTTCATTATAAATGTGACCATCAATAGAAGTTGTTTGTACAACACCATCAAGCACGAGCATTCTTCCGAAGTCGTACGAGTCCAAAATCATCACATGTTGAAATGGCGACCGTTCGGAGTAAATGACTTCTTTAATGCGATAACTGATTTTTAAATTTTCACGTTCATCTTCTGTTAACCATAATTGACCGTTTTCTTCTTTGATGTAGTTCATAGCTTCCTCCTCTAACCATGTATTTTGCACCCTTCTTATATTAATATATTTCTGCATCTATTTGCAAAGGATGAGAACAACATATGCAAAAATTGCAATAGTCATTTAAAAAACAAACGCTTTCAAAAAAGAAAGTGTTGACATTTATTTTAACATTTACACAAATACGTTGAAAAACATGAGTGATCGGAGTAGGATAAAGTGTGAAAAACATCACAAAACAGAAAGAGAAGTGGAGAGACAATGGAAGCTTTACAAGTATGTAAGGAGCTAGCATTAAAGAAGAGAACGATTTTACAAAATTCACCCGTCCAATATATGATTCGCGCTGCTCTCGCAAGTGTGTACATTGGTTTTGCTCTTATTCTTTGTTTGCGTGTCGGTCAATTTTTTTATGAGACACATTCGCCCGCAACGTATATAGTAAGCGGAATTTTTTTCGGCATAGCGCTTGTGCTCATTATGTATGGTGGAGCAGAGTTATTTACAGGAAATACGATGTATTTTACTATTAGTACGCTTCAAAGAGAAACAACCGTTGGAGATACGGTTCGTAACTGGGTGGCGTGTTATAGCGGTAATTTACTTGGGGCTATTTTCTTCGCTTTTTTAATCGCACAGTCAGGTATTTTTCATGATATCCCGATGGATCATTTGCTATTTGCTATGGCGTTGAAAAAGATGCACGCAACAACCATGCAGTTATTTGTCAAAGGAATTTTGTGTAACTGGCTCGTTTGTTTGGCCATCTTCATTCCGATGCAAATGAAAGAAGACGTAGCAAAAATGTTTGCTATGATTTTAATTGTTTTCGTCTTTTTTGCTTCGGGATATGAACACTCTATTGCCAATCTCGTTATTTTTTCGCTCGCTTTAGCTGTGCCGCATCCGTCCGCCATTGATGTGGCGGGTGTTGTTCATAACATTGTCCCTGTGACAATTGGGAATATTGTCGGCGGTTCTTTATTCATGGGAGCTTTATATACGTATCTTTCTTCGACAGTAAAGCTCTCTGCACCTAGATGGAAAGGATCATTTGAATTGCGGAGAATATTGAATAAGTAAGAAAATAGTCGAGACATGTTCTCGACTATTTGTTATAATGAGTGCTATTATTTATCATTTCTTTCGTTTAAGGGGGAGATTTGTGATGTATTTTCAGCAAAAACTTGTTCGGGAGTTTATCGACAAGTATAAACATCGTGCTCGCTTACTTATATCATGTCCTGACCAACCTGGAATTGTTGCAGCGGTTACAACGTTTTTGTATGAACAAGGGGCTAACATAGTGGAGTCTAATCAATATTCAACAGATCCTGAAGGCGGCACGTTTTTTTTACGGATTGAGTTTGATGCGCCAAACATACGTGAGAGAAAAGAAGAGATAGAGAAGAAATTTGCAACGATTGCACAACGTTTTGCAATGGACTGGAAATTCAGCCTACATACGCATATAAAAAAGGTAGCTATATTTGTTTCAAAAGAAGAACATTGTTTATTAGAATTGCTATGGGAGTGGCAAGCAGGTGAACTACTTGCGGATTTCGCTCTTGTCATTAGTAACCATGAACAAATGAGAGAGACGGTTGAATCATTTGGTATTCCATACTATTACATTCCTGTGACAAAAGAAACAAAACAAGAGGCAGAAGCGAAACAAATTGAGTTATTAAAACAATATGATGTTGATGTCATTGTGCTCGCTCGTTATATGCAAATTTTATCACCGCGTTTCGTTTCCATGTTCCCGGCACGAATTATTAATATTCACCATTCATTTTTACCGGCATTTATTGGGGCGCGCCCGTATGAACAAGCTTATCGCCGTGGAGTGAAACTCATTGGTGCGACTTCTCATTATGTAACAGATGATTTAGACGAAGGGCCTATTATTGAACAAGATGTTGAACGGGTCGATCATAAGCATCATATAGAAGACTTAAAACGGGTAGGACGTATTATCGAGAAAACAGTATTAGTTCGTGCATTAAAGTGGCATTTAGAAGATCGGGTTATCATTCACGAAAATAAGACGATTGTCTTTAAATAAAGAAGAGGGGAAGCCTTCTTCTTTTTTTATAAAAATATTTGACAGAATAAACTATGTTCTAAATAAAAATTGAATAAAAATAAAAATGTTCAATTATAATGAAAGTGGGGAAGGATTTTTTCTTTTTGTAAAGAATGAGTCATACGAAAGGAGGAGAGAAGATGAGTGAAAAAAGAAAACCGAGTGGATTTTTATTGAAGCAACGCGCGTTCTTAAAACTATATTTGATTACTTTAACGGAACAAGAACGGTTATATGGACTAAAATTATTGGATGTGCTTCGTGAAGAATTTCAACCGTTTGGATATCGTCCAAATCATTCCGAAGTATACAAAGCACTACACGACTTAATAGAAGATGGAATTTTAGAACAAGTAAAAAAGAAAAAGGAAGGAATGAAATATCAAGAGGTTGTTTATTATCGTTTCACAGAGGAAGGATATAAAAAAGCTCAACTATATAAGCGACAATTAAAAACAGAACTAGATCGTTGTGAAGCACTCATTCGCAAAGCCATTAAAGATAATTTTAGTTGACAAAAGAAACTCGCTTCATTTAATATACTTACAAGGGTATGTAAAAAAGGAGATCGATAAACATGACTTACGACAACCAAGTAAAAAATCGTTTAAAAAGAATTGAAGGGCAAGTTCGCGGTGTGCTTAAAATGATGGATGAACAAAAAGATTGCAAAGAAGTCGTTGCACAGCTATCTGCGATCCGTAGCGCTGTAGATCGTGCAATTGCTGTCGTAGTAAGCGCTAATTTAGAGCGTTGCATCCGCAAAGACATCGAAACCGGTTCATTGGAGAGCGAAAAGCTCATTCAAGAAGCGGTTGAGCTACTCGTCAAAAGTCGATGACGCCGAGTGGCTCCTTTTTTTCTTTATTGTTTACATAATATAATTATGTTTAACAAAATCTTTATTTGTACAACTCTATTTATTTTTTGTACAATACGTACGTATGACAACAGAGAAAGGATTGGACAGGATGAATTACACACAATTCCCTTCATTCCCGAAGACAATTGAAGCAATTGTAGAAGAGAGAAGAGAGAGGTTTAAACATGAAGGAAGTGGAGAAAGCACAGATGTTGAATATACGCCGGCTCATATGTCTATTCTATATGATGCGATTATTGCGTTAGCGCTAGGAAAAAACATATTGTTAAAAGGGCCGACCGGTTCTGGAAAAACGAAGCTAGCTGAAACGTTGTCAGCTTTTTTTGGTCAACCGATGCATAGTATTAACTGTTCGGTTGATTTAGACGCTGAGGCTATGCTCGGATTTAAAACGATTCAACAAGCAAATGGACAAGCGACGATTGAATTTATCCCGGGTCCTGTCATTCAAGCGATGACGAAAGGGCATTTATTGTACATTGACGAAATTAACATGGCTAAGCCGGAAACGTTACCGATTTTAAACGGGGTGCTTGATTATCGAAAAACGATTACAAACCCATTTACCGCTGAAGTTGTGAAAGCTAAACCAACATTTGGTGTCATTGCAGCTATCAACGAGGGATACGTCGGAACTGTCCCGCTTAACGAAGCGTTAAAAAATCGTTTTGTCGTTATTGATGTTCCATATGTTCAAGGAGAAACGTTGAAGCGTGTCTTACAGCAACAAACGAAGTTAACAGACGAAGACTTAATAGACCGGTTCGTTACATTGTCGGCTGATTTAATTGTCCAAGTAAAACAGGGGTATGTATCTGAAGAAGCAGCATCTATTCGGGCATTAATTGATGCTTGTGATTTAGCTGTGTACATTCCGCCATTGCGGGCCATCGAACGAGCGATCGTCGAAAAATTAGAAGACGATCGTGAAAAAGCTGCGGTGCGCAATGTAGCTGAAACGTTGTTTGACGAATGAGGGTGTCTGAATGAACCGTTTCATTATGTTTAACGATAAAAAGGTTGATTCTTCTTTATTTATGGAACTATCGGATTTAGCAAAAACTTTAGCAAACGATGAACAAATTGAGCTAGAATTTGGTTATCAGTCGTATCTTGATCGACAGCATAAGAAGGTTATTGTAAGTCATTTTTGGGACAACCGGCCGAAAGAACAGCACGTGTATGGATTGAAAAGCGATGTTTTTTTACGAACAATCGGAAATTTTCATCATACAAATGACGATGATATTATTTTTTTTCTTAAAGAAATAAAGACGTACTCCATCCCTAATTTTGCAAAACAACTGTTTGTGCTCCTTGAAGATATTCGACTGGAAGATATATGTCGGCGCGTGCGTAGTGGAACAAAAAAGGCATTTATAGTTCGAAAGGACGTGTATCGCCACTATTTTCAAACGCAATGGAGTGTCAATAGCGTGAAAAGCGTCCATACAGATGCGTTGTTCAACTATTTATATTTATTATTAACGGCAGAACATCCAGGGCAAGACGCCGTGCTTCCCGAGCATTTGCGATTGACGCTTCCGTTTATTGATCGTGAAATACGTTATGTATATGATGCGAAATCGACTGCCGATATTGTTCGTATTGTGCTTACTATTGTTGATGTGTTGAATGAATTGTTAGATGCCGATATGTTAAACACATATTTTCATCTTCCAGAGTACATTTACGTTGATCGACGAGAGAATAGGGAAGACATTCGGCGAAAAGATCCGTTAAAAAATGATGACGTACTTGATGCAAAATCCGACGACGAAGAGATTTTTGAAGAGGTGATGCATACGTGGCATCGCGAAACAAGCGATATGACAAACAGTTTCTTGCAGTTTGACCTAGAACAAGGTTCGCAGACAGATTTGCTTGGAGAAGGAGTTCGTCAAGGGGAAGCGGGGGATCAAGCACTCGGCATTGTACAAGGCTCATCACAAAAGACGACGCATAGCGATTATACACATTTAGAACAACAAACGGATCGTCGAGAGCTCAGTGGGCGTTCAGAGTATGAGTATGGAAAAGAAAATCGCTATGCTAAACCGATATTTATTTATCCTTCTTCACCGACAGTTGAACAAATGAGACAGTACGAGCGCGATCGTGAAGCAATTGGACCATATCAAAAAAAATTGACACGAACGATTGAGAAAGTGCTCGAACATAAAAAAATTCATCCACGCACGGATTTGCACGCAGGACGTTTAAACAAAAAGCTATTACGTTTTTTTATGGATGAACATCCACGTTTATTTTACAAAAAACACGAGATTTCTCCAATACTAGATGCTGTTTTCGTACTACTTGTTGACTGTTCAGCGTCAATGTATGACAAAATGGAAGAGACAAAGAAAGGAATTGTTTTGTTCCATGAATCGCTTAAAACGCTCCGTGTTCCACACAAAGTCGTTGGTTTCTGGGAAGATACGAATGAGGCCACACAGCTCTATCAGCCGAATTATTTTCAAACGGTTATTGATTTTGATGTTTCTTTAAAAAAGGGACGTGGGGCGGAAATTATGCAATTAGAGCCGAAGGAAGATAATCGTGACGGCTTGGCCATTCGCTTAATGACGCAAGAGTTGCAAAAAAGAGTTGAAAAACAAAAGTTTTTACTTGTTTTTTCTGATGGGGAACCAGCTGCTTTTGGATATGATCAAAATGGAATTGTTGATACACACGAAGCAGTTATGGAGGCAAAAAGATTAGGAATCGAAGTAGTAAATGTGTTTTTGGCGAATGGGATGATTACCGAAAGTCAACAAAAAACGATTGAAAATATATACGGACATTATAGTGTTCTTGTCCCAAACGTCGAATACTTGCCGACGTTCTTAGCTCCATTACTGAGAAAATTATTGCTATACAAATTATAAAGCACCCGGGTCTTCACGGGTGCTTTATAATTTATGTTAATCACAAAAAAATTTTTGTTAACAATGAAATTTTTTTATAAAAAGATTTTATGGAGGAATAGTATATAAATAATTAAGTAAAAACGTAATCCTATTTGTTTTAAAATAGTATATTAAGATAATTTATTTTCAATTTTGTTCCTTTAACGCTGTAAATTGTATACGCTTTTCTATTTTTTACTATTGACGCATAATTTTAATTTTCAGATAATACTATTGCAAGATTAATAATCTTACTAATTATCTTAATTATTTTTTAAGGAGGAAGTGTATGGAGCTCATTAATCAAGTAGTTGGATTTTTAAACAACATTCTTTGGTCTTATGTTATTATTGGTTTGTTACTCGGTCTCGGTTTATATTTCACAATCGGGACGAAATTTGCACAAATTCGTTTGATCGGAGAAATGTTCCGAGTCTTAAAAGAAAAATCTCCAGAAGGAGCAGGGAAAAAAGAAATTTCCTCCCTCCAGGCATTTTTCATTGGGGCAGCTACTCGAATTGGAACAGGAAACGTTGCCGGCGTTGCAATGGCGTTAGCGATCGGAGGTCCAGGAGCGGTATTCTGGATGTGGCTTGTTGCAATTTTAGGTGGTGCAAGTGCGTTTGTTGAGAGTACATTGGCACAAATTTTTAAAGTGAAAAGCGATGTTGGTTTTAAAGGTGGCCCAGGATACTATATGGAGAAGCAATTGGGTGCACGTTGGATGAGTACAATTTTCGCTTTCACAATCATTGCGAGCTTCGGATTAACATTTAACGCCGTACAAAGCAATACTATTGCGACAGCATTTAAAAATTCGTTCAGCTTGAACTCTTATGTAACCGCTTTCTTGTTAGCGGCATTAACAGCGGTGATTATTTTTGGTGGTGTTACGCGAATTGCTCGTTTCTCTGAAATTATCGTTCCGATCATGGCGTTTTTCTATATCGGATTAGCATTGTATGTCATGGTTACGAACATTGCTGAAATCCCAGCGGTCATTGCTTTAATTTTCAAAAGTGCTTTTGGTTTAGAGCAAGTTGTAGGTGGCGGTATGGGTGCCGCGATCATGATGGGAGTAAAACGCGGATTATTCTCGAATGAAGCGGGTATGGGTAGTGCACCAAACGCAGCGGCAACAGCAACTGTTTCCCACCCGGCAAAACAAGGGTTTATTCAAGCGTTAGGAGTATTTTTCGATACGTTACTTGTATGTAGCGCAACAGCATTTATCATTTTGTTATCGGATACGTATAAAACTGGGGAGCTTGTTGGAATTGAATTAACACAAGCAGCTCTCTCCGAGCACTTTGGTTCTTGGGCAGGTATTTTCCTATCAGCAGCTATCTTTATGTTTGCGTTCAGTTCTATCATCGGAAGTTATTATTACGGTGAAGCAAATATTGAATTCATTAGCAAAGGAAAAACTGCATTATTCGTTTATCGCGTATTAGCCATTGGAATGGTTGTTTTCGGAGCACTTGCTAGCTTGCAGATCGTTTGGGATTTAGCTGACTTAGCAATGGCGCTTATGGCGTTAACTAACTTAGTGGCAATTGGTTTACTTGGTCGGATCGCATTTAAAGCACTTGATGACTACATGGCAAAACGTAAGCGTGGGGAAAACCCTGTGTTTTATGCAGACGACATTGAAGGGTTAAAAGGTGTTGAATGCTGGCCGACTCGTCAAGTGGAACAGTCTCAAAAAGCAGAATGATTGTATAAACAAGCCTGGGGTGTTGCCTCAGGCTTGTTTTATTTACAAAAATCATGAAAAAAGTTTACAATGTTGTAACAGGTTCGATATTCATTATAATACAGATTTACATTATAATAATGAGTGAAATGGATATAAGGAATTATGGAAGGAGGTTCTATATGAAACAGTATATTTTTACTTTTAGAACACATCACCAACAACCGATTGTTTGGGAAGAAGCAATTATTGCTAACGGAATGATGGATGCATGTGTAAAAGCAAAGAAGCTATGTCGTCAATATGAGCACGAAAAACAAATTCCAATCCGCGTTCAATACAAAGGTGTCCGCTATTATAGCGAAGATATTGCCTAATTGCTATGAATGAAGTAAGAAAGGACGGATTATGTGGTGTATAGCATATTATAAAACGCAGCTGTTGATCCGTTATAAAATACAAGCAGTTGCGTTTTATATTTCTCTTCTGTCTCAAAATAAAAAGTTTACTTATATATTGGGATTAAAATTATTTTACTTCCTATAATTTATGTTATGTAAACTAAAAACGTATAAAAAAAGAAAGGCGCATTTTATGCTTTATGCTGCCCTTTCATGGTTAGGATTCGTCTGTCGCTACGCGTCGGAATATCTGTCGTATAATCCGCTATTTTTATGTTGTTCATCCTATGCTCAAAATCATCTGGGCATTCTGAGGATATTTTTCGCATCGAATTAAATCGCACTATATCCTTCGGTAATTGCCTTTTCCGGGTCTTACATAAACTTTGCAACAGTGGATTTCACCTTGTTTTCTTCATTTTATCCCGATCTTAATCTTATGAGCTATTAACGGATCGATGAGCACGACTCCCCTTCTAAATTAACGCCCCAATCATAGCGGAAACGATAACGATGACTAAAGGAGGACATTTCCAGATTGCCAATAAACAAAATGCCGCTAGTGCAAGACAAAAATCAGCCGGTGTCTGAATGGCTTTTGTCCATACTGGGTGATACAGCGCCGCAAGCAAAATGCCTACTACGGCTGCGTGAATACCATGAAACGCTGCTTGAAACCGCGCATGCTGACGAATCCATTCGAAAAACGGAAGCGAGCCGATGACTAATAAGAAAGCTGGGAGAAAAATAGCAATCGTTGCGACTATTGCCCCCTTCCATCCAAAACTCGCCATCCCTACATACGTAGCGAACGTAAACAATGGTCCAGGCACTGCCTGCGCCATTCCATATCCCGCTAAAAATTGGTTGTCTGTTACCCAACCTTTAGGTACTACTTCCGACTGTAACAAAGGAAGTACTACATGCCCTCCCCCAAAAACAAGCGCTCCAGCGCGATAAAAACTGTCAAAAAGGGCGATAAACGGAGAACTTGCCAACCGAGCGACAATCGGAAGTAGCCCGAGCAACATAAAAAATATAAGCAAAACGCACGCTGTTTTTCGTGGAAAAGTTGGAACAGACAGAACGGCTGTCCGCGAATGATGGCGGTATAAAAAACTTCCTATCATCCCGGCGACAATAATGATAGCAACTTGTTCTCCAGCGTTTGGTATCCAAAAAGACAAAATAGCCGAAGCAACAGCAATTGTCGCACGCGAACGATCGGGGGCAAACACCTTCGCCATTCCCCATACGGCATGAGCAACCACCGCTACCGCTACTACAAGTAACCCATGCAACCAATCGATAGGAACCTCTGCTGAAAAATAAGCGAACAGCAAAAGGATCAAGGCCGATGGCAACGTAAATCCCAACCATGCAGCAATGGCCCCAAGCATCCCTGCTCGCAAAAATCCAATGCCAATTCCGACTTGACTGCTTGCTGGTCCAGGAAGCAGCTGACACAACGCAACTAAATCAGCATACGTTTTCTCATCAATCCACTGTTTCCGTTTCACATATTCTTCGCGGAAATACCCTAAGTGAGCGACAGGTCCCCCAAACGAAACCAATCCTAACCGAGCTGCTGTTTTCCACACTTCCCAAAGTTTTTGCACGTACTTTGTACGGTTTTCTGAATGCAAAATGACTGCCCCCTTGAGTTTTATATTTAGTTAATTTGTTGTCAATTGTTCAATTCACCCCGTTTCCTCCATTTTACTTTACCACAGCCCTTTTTTTCTTTTGAAGTGTCAAGTATGCAAACCTCCCTTTCTTCCGCTATACTGAACAAGTAGTCTTGTGATCAGGAGGAAAATATGATGAAATCACTTGTTCTGGCCGAAAAGCCGAGCGTGGCTCGGGAAATTGCCCGCGTGCTTGGTTGTCGGGAGCAACATAAACATTACTTTGAAGGACCGAAATATATTGTCACATG
>OFGS01000263.1_pt1 | contig 11745 bp, 11 predicted proteins | sample 1521851 | NCBI WGS metagenome assembly OFGS01 (sample SAMEA3142070, study PRJEB24117) | hot springs metagenome
TCGTTATTGAAAAACTGGGAGTACATTACGTTAGATGCGCTACCGTTTTTCATCGTTGGCTTTATTAGCGCATTTATTTTCGCGTTAATTGCTATTCGCTTTTTCTTACGTTTAATTAATCGTGTTCGCCTCGTTCCGTTTGCCATTTATCGCATTGTACTTGCGGCGGTCATTTATATTGTGTATTTTGCTTAATCTAAAAAGTCCGCTTCGGTAGAAAATACGTCAAAATGAAAACCGAAAGAGTGTTGATGTTACAGCATTCTTTCGGTTTGTTTTTTAGATATTGGGACCAATATATTACTCTTTGGAACAACTCCTTTTATTTCAATCTTTTGATGATTTTCGCGGGGTTGCCTCCGATGACAACATCATCAGGAACGTCTTTTGTGACAACAGAACCGGAAGCGACGACAACATGATTTCCAATTTTTACTCCTGGATTAATAATTGCTCCTCCACCGATCCATACATGATCACCAATGATAACAGGTTTTCCGTATTCTAACCCTGATGCCCGTTTGAGTGGATCAATGGGATGGGTAGCGGTATAAATATGAGCACCAGGACCGATAAGACAATTGTCTCCAATACGGATTTCACATACATCTAAAAAGACGCAATTGAAATTCGCAAAGAAGTTTTCCCCGACATGAATGTTATATCCGTAATCGCAATGGAAAGGTGGCTCCACATATACTTGTTCCCCCGTAGAACCAAACAATTCCTTTAATACAGTAACTCGTCTTTCATGTTCCGTTTCTAACGTTTGATTCAACAGTCTTGTTAATTTGCGGGCATGTTCGCGTTCTTTCACTAACTCTGGATCTGTCGCCCGATACAATTGACCGTCTAGCATTTTTTCTTTCTCTGATTTCATCCTTTTTCAACTCCTTAATTTTTTTGCTCCATTTTAGTATAACATTTACTTTCTATATAATTTTTCCACGTGTTTAAAAAATCGTCAAAAACGCACGAACGTAGTGCTAGATAATCAGTCTATAATGAATGTGAACATCACTCAAAAAGTTGGTGAAGCGATATGCATAAACAAGGGCATGCGGTAGATTATGATAAACATCCGTTTATTGTCATTTGGGAAGTGACGAGGGCGTGTCAGTTAAAATGTGTACATTGTCGTGCCGACGCACAGCCTGTTCCTGATCCACGTGAGTTGACACACGAAGAAGGCATTCGGTTAATTGATGACATTTACAGCATGAACAATCCGATGCTCGTGTTTACAGGTGGAGACTGTATGATGCGCGAAGATTTGTTCCACTTGGCTGAATATGCGATCAAAAAAGGGATGCGCGTTTCGATCACGCCGAGTGCGACGCCAAATGTGACGAAAGAGAAAATGAAAAAAGCAAAGGAGATCGGACTGTCGCGTTGGGCGTTTAGTTTAGACGGACCGACAGCTGACATCCATGACCGATTTCGCGGAACCCCAGGATCGTTCGATTTAACGATTGAAAACATTCGTTATTTGAATGAGTTACAAATGCCACTACAAGTTAATACCGTCATTTCGCGCTATAACTATAACGATTTAGAACAGATGGCGAAATTAGTTGCTGATTTAAACGCGGTGATGTGGTACATTTTTTTACTCGTACCAACAGGACGTGGGCAAATAGATGACTGCATTACTCCAGTTGAACATGAACATGTATTTCGGTGGCTATACGAATTAAGCAAAACAGCGCCGTACGATATTAAAACGACGGCGGCACAACATTATCGTCGTGTCGTGATTCAACAAAAAATGAGAGAAAAGCGCATTGAAGCAGGGGATATCCGATATGAACATGCGATAACGACCGATCACGCCTCCATGATCGACGGATTAAAACGAGCCCCAAAAGGAGTCAATGATGGAAACGGGTTTGTGTTCGTTTCCCATACAGGAGATGTCATGCCGAGCGGTTTGCTTCCGATCGTATGTGGCAATGTGCGTGAGCAACCTTTATCTCACATTTATCGTGAATCGGAAGTGATGAAAAACTTACGCCAGCCGGATCGTTACAAAGGAAAATGTGGTGTTTGCGAGTTCCGTTACGTTTGTGGCGGATCGCGTGCTCGGGCTTATGCCGTGACAGGCGATTATATGGAAAGTGAACCATTTTGCGTATATATCCCACGGCACATGAGAGAAAAAGGAGAATCCCAAACCGTGTTCGCTTAACGCGAGCGCGGTTTGGGATTTTTATCTTTATTTATGTTTCGAACGAGATGAATACATGTATCGAAAATCCATAAGCCGATCAAGAGAAATAAAACGCCTAGCTCGATCGGCTCCATCACTTTAAATGGAGTAAAAATGTCAACAAATGCTTGATAAATGTCCATACCAAGCAACAAATTCATACTGATTGCCAAGCTAATCAACAAGATAGGAATCATAATAGAAATGACAACAAGCTTCATTGCTCATCTCCTCTGTCGTACTTTCTTTGCTAACGTACCAACTTTTTATACACTTTATCCCTTTTTGAATAACATGTGCATTTATTGCTTATTCTAACCATAAACGATCGTAAATGGGGAGAAGAATATGTGGTTGCGAAGAACTGAAAAACGCAGGGAAACATATGAACAGGAAGGAATATATGGAACTATTGACCAGGAACTACAGGAGAATATAAAAAAAATTCAAGATGTCACAGGCAACAGTGAAGATATCATTATTCGCCGCTTTTTACTTGGAAAAGAAGATACTTTTCCGGCCGTTTTTTGTTTTGTTAGTGGAATCGTTGATGAGAATATGGTGCAACATTTATTGCTTGAATTAAGTGTGCAGTTATCTTTTCCATCGGCCGACTGTGACAAAATGGATTACATTGAACAAAAAATTGCTTCTGCAAATACAACAGGACGTATTCAGCAGTGGAATGAAGTATTTTCTTCACTTATGTCTGGGGAAGTCGTTTTGTTTATTCATGGTATGCAAGAAGCTTTACGCATCGGCGTGAAGGGTGGGGAATATCGCGCCATTGCAGAACCGAGTACACAACTAACGATTCGTGGGCCACGTGAAGGATTTACGGAATCATTAGCAACAAACATAGCAATGGTTCGGCGTCGAATTCAAAATCCTCATGTATGGGTTGAGAGTATTACAATCGGTGAAGTGACACAAACGAACGTACGCATCATGTACATAAAAGGAATTGCAAATGACAAAATTGTTGCAGAAGTTCGTGAGCGATTGCAGCGCATTTGTTTGGACGGTGTACTTGAGTCAGGGTATATTGAACAGTTAATCGAAGATGAGCCGTTTACAACATTTCCGACCATTTATCATACAGAACGTCCTGATAGTGTGGCGGCAAACTTATTGGAAGGGCGTGTCGCTATTTTTGTAGAAGGTACGCCGTTTGTGCTTATTGTACCGGCTGTGTTCATTCAATTTTTTCAGGCAGTTGAGGATTATTATGCACGTTTCGATATCGCGACAGCGCTACGATTTCTACGGATGCTCGTATTTTTTATTTCCCTCGTAGCCCCTTCTGTATATATTGCACTAACAACGTTTCATCAAGAAATGATCCCTACTTCCCTTGTCATAGCGATCGCGGCACAGCGCGAGGCAGTTCCGTTTCCAGCGTTCATTGAAGCGGTGTTGATGGAAGTCACATTTGAAATTTTACGAGAGGCTGGGGTTCGCTTGCCGAGGGCGGTTGGACAGGCTGTATCAATTGTTGGGGCGCTTGTCATTGGACAAGCAGCTGTAGAGGCAGGTTTCGTCTCATCTGCTATGGTTATCGTTGTATCGATTACTGCAATTGCTAGCTTTGCCACTCCATCATTTGCGATTGCCATTTCTGCGAGACTCATTCGTTTTGCATTAATGATTTTAGCCGCATTATTCGGATTTTATGGAATTTTAATGGGGATGATTTGCATGGTTATTCATTTATGTAGCCTTCGTTCGTTTGGTGTACCATATATGGCTCCGTTAGCTCCGCTAGTTCCAAGCAATTTGCGTGATACGTTTGTTCGTTTTCCATTGTGGGCATTAAACGAACGACCGCGTTTAATTAATAAAAAAAATGTTACTCGTCAAGAAGGTGGGCAACGTCCAAAACCACCTCATCATCAAACAAAGGAAGAAGGAGATGGAAATTAAACGGTACTCTTTTTTTGCTTTTTTGTTAATATTGCTATGCATTCTTTCTGGTTGTTGGAGCAAAAAAGAATTAAAAGATTTAGCGTTTATTATTGCGGTTGGTATAGATAAGGAAGAGAGAAGTGGAAAATATGTTGTAACATTTCAGGTGGTGAATCCCGGAAATGTCGCTGGTGCAACTCAAAGAGGTGGAGGGAGCGCTGGTCTCCCGGTGGCATTGTATACATCAACCGGGGATACGTTATTGGAAGCTAGTCGGAAAGCAACGAAGCAAATATCACGTATCCCATACTACGCCCATACAAACCTTGTTGTTATTGGGGAAAAGCTCGCCAGAGAAGGGGCTACACAAATTTTCGATGTCGTCGAACGCAACCCCCAATTTCGTCCGACGGCGAACGTCATCGTCGCTCGTGGTCAAACAGCAAAACAATTGCTATCTGTGCTCACCCCAATCGATAAAATCCCTGCTAATCAAATGATTAAAACATTGGAATTAACAACAAGTTTGTGGGGGGAAAGTGTGGATACACGTATACGGGAAGTGATTGAAAGCTTCTCGCTTGCTGGAAAAGAAATTGTCATGAGTAGCTTTCACGTTGATGGTAACCGAAAAAATGGAGATGACCAAGGAAATGTGCGTACGATGGAACCTTCTGCACGCCTTCGTGCCACACAGTTAGCTGTTTTTAAAAACGGAAAGCTTATAGGCTGGATTGCAAATGAAGAGGCACGTGGAGTGTTGTGGATTCTTGATAAAATAAAACAAACAGCAATGAACATTGACTGGGGGAAAGAAAAGGAAGCATTGTCTTATAAAGTGATACGATCGAAAACAAAAGTGACAGCACAATTAAAAGATGGACAACCAATCATGTCGGTTATTGTTAAAACAGAAGGTGATGTTGGTGAGGCATTTGTTCCGATTGATTTCATGGATCCGAAACAAATAAGGGCGATTGAAAAGAACATACAACAAGAGATAAAGAAAGAAGTGGAAAAGGCCATACGTAGCGCTCAAAAGAAAAGAAGTGATATTTTCGGTTTCGGTGAGGTTGTCCGTCGTACGTATCCAAAAGAATGGAAAAAGATAAAAAAAACATGGAGTGATCAATATTTTCCTAACGTACAGTTTCATGTGCAAGTCGACGCATTTATTCGACGAACAGGTTTAAGAACTCGCTCGTATATTCAGTAAGCAGGCGGTGATACAAGATGGAACAAGCACGTATAAGCGCGCGACAGTTATTCATGCTCGCTATTTTGTTTGAACATGGTAGCGCCATGGTCATTCCGCTCGGTGTAGATGCAAAGCAAGATGTTTGGATCGCCATTTTATGCGGAATGGTTTTCGGAGGAGGGTTGCTGTTCATCTATTACCGCCTTTTCACCTACTACCCTAACCTCCCTTTTACATCATATGTCCAACACATTGTCGGCTCTTTTTTAGGAAAGATAATTGCATTAGTGTACGTACTTTATTTTTTATATATTTCTGCCCGTGTATTGCGTGATTTTGGGGAGCTTTTATTGACGTTTGCGTATCCTGAAACCCCTTTGTTTATTTTAAATGCCCTTATGATGTTAACTGTAATGTATGCGGTGTATAAAGGGATTGAAGTTATTGCTCGATCTGGTCAATTATTTTTCTTTTCCCTTTATTGGATATTTATCGTTGGTTTTGTGCTTGTTATTGTTGCAGGAGTAATTGATCTTCACCGTTTGCAGCCGATATTAGAAGAAGGATGGCCACGCATTTTTCGTGTTGTATTCACACAGACGTTATATGTTCCTTTTGGAGAAATGATCGTCTTTACGATGATTTTTCCTTATGTACAAAAGGAAAAGAAAGTGATGAAGGCAGGGTTTCTCGCTTTGTTTTTAAGTGGGATAAACTTAGCCATAATCATGACGATGAATGTAGCCGTGTTAGGAGCGGATACTGTTTCACGTTCCACTTTTCCGCTATTGAATACGATTCAAGAAATTCGTGTAGCAAATTTTTTAGAACGATTGGATGTACTATTTATGATTGCATTAATTGTTGGAGGCTTTTTCAAAGTGGGAATCTTTTTCTATGCAGCGGTCATTGGAACAGCTGATTTATTTCAACTAAAAGAGTATCAACGTCTTGTCTATCCATTAGGGATTTCAGTTTTATTTTTATCGATTGCGATCGCCAGCAATTTTGCTGAGCACATTAAAGAAGGGTTGAGAATTGTTACAATTTACATGCATGTTCCGCTTCAAATATTTATTCCGACCATTCTTCTCTTGATCGCTATGGTTAAGCATAGTAAAAATAAGAAAAGAAAAAAGGGGGAATAAGCAAGCCCCCTTAAAAATCAAAGTGATCTGGATCTGGACCGATGCGGCGGTTTTCGTTTAATGCATCGATAGCATCCATTTCCTCTTTCGTTAACGTAAAGTCAAAAATGTTTGCGTTTTGCGCAATACGTTCAGGTGTGACGGATTTTGGAATCGTGACAACTTCATGTTGTAAGTCCCATCGTAAAATAACTTGGGCCGGCGTCTTATCATACTTTTTCGCAATATTGACAAGTGTTGGCTCGTTCAACAGTTCGCCGCCGCGCATGAGCGGTGACCACGCTTCTAATTGGATATGATGCTGTTTACAAAATGCAAGAAGCGGCTTCTGTGTTAAGCGGGGATGGAATTCGACTTGGTTTACCATCGGTTTAATTTCACAGTCGGCGAGAACATCTTCCAAATGATGAATTTGGAAGTTGCTTACTCCGATTGCGCGAACAAACCCGTCCTTATACAATTTTTCAAGCGCTTTGTACGTTTCTTTATATTTTCCTTTCACTGGCCAATGGACTAAGTACAAATCAATATAATCCAAACCGAGCTTTTTTAAGCTTGTGTCGAACGCTTTCAACGTCGATTCATATCCTTGATCGGAGTTCCACACTTTTGTTGTGACAAAAATTTGGTCGCGAGGGATGCCAGATTCGCGAATCGCTTGTCCGACTCCTTCTTCATTTTGATAAAACGCGGCCGTGTCTACATGGCGATAGCCGACTTCCAACGCCGTTCGAACAGCTCGTCTCACTTCGTCTCCTTCTTCTACCTTGTAAACCCCTAATCCGAGCCACGGCATGCGAACGCCGTTATGTAATGTTGCCCCATCTTGTACATGTTTCATCGCTCTACCCCTTTCCAATATTTCTCTCTTTTATTATCATCCCGCGTTTGTGAAAAAGCAAAACATATGCTTATACGACGCTATAAATTCAAATCACGATAATTTGGATGATGCTTTAACAATTCAGAAACAGTAACGAACGTATACCCTTGTTGTTTTAAAATCGGTAAAATTTCTTTCAACGCCTGTACCGTCTGCTTGCGACTACCGCTCCCATGGTCGTGAAACAAAATAATCTGTCCAGGCTGAATGTGGCGAATGACGCGGCGGACGATTCGATTCGTTCCGGGGTTTTGCCAATCGTATGTATCTTGATGCTTCGACCACATGACGACCGTATATCCTTGCTCTTTTGCGATGTTCAAGATGCGTTGATTGTAATACCCGAGCGGTGGACGAAATAATGTCGGGCGCTTTCCTGTGATGTTGTACAATACTTCTTCTGTTTTTTGTATTTCTTCCACAATCGTTTCTTTTGATTGGCCACGAAAATCGCGATGTTCGTACGTATGATTGGCAATTTCATGACCTTCTTCCATTTGCCGTTTAATGATGTCGGGATATTTTTCAGCGCGAAATCCGACGACGAAAAAAGTTGCCTTTGCATCGTATTGTTTTAAAATCGCCAAAATGTCAGGTGTATATAACATATCTGGGCCGTCATCAAACGTAATCGCAACCATTTTTTCATTGACGGGAACGTGCCAAACAATATCGTCATGTATACGTTGTACTGGAGTTGCGGCGACTAGAACTAAAGACAAAAGCAACGAAAATACGTTCATGTTCATCCCCACTTTTTATTTTATATCATGTGAAAAAAGTTGTTTTGCCATTCTCTTTTTCTTGAAAGACGTAGTACAATAAAAATAACGGACGATGGGAGTGAGGTATATATGAAAACATTTGTGACAGCTATCATCGTTTTTACAGCGATCGTGGGGGGCGGTGTATATTTGTCAGCGCAAGGAAATGAAACAGTGCGGGCGACGTGGCTTTGGAATCCATGGTTATTCATTCAAGATGAAGACCGCGTCCTTTCGTTTTTAGAAAACAAGCGAATAAGCGACGTATATGTGCAAATTGACGAAGAAGTTCCAATAGATGCGTACCGGCAATTTATTCGTCGTGCAAATGAGAAGGGCATTCGTGTTCACGCGCTCGATGGAGCACCAAATTGGATTGAACATAAAGAAGCGTTAGAGCGCCTATTTCAATGGCTAGATCAATATGAAAACGTCGCTCAGCCAAATGAAAAATTTAGCGGCGTACATGTAGACGTTGAACCGTACTTGCATGTATGGTGGCGTACGAATCGCGAGGAGGCGATCGCCTCGTACCAATCTATTTTACAGCGCGCCCGCCAACTAGCGAACGAGCGATCGTTGCGGTTCGAGGTGGATATTCCATTTTGGTTTGACGAAGTAAAACATAGGGATAAAACGCTCGCGGAATGGGTTATTGCTCATGTGGATGGCGTAACAATCATAGCTTATCGCGATCGGGCTGATGCGATAATTAACATTGTGAAAAAAGAAATGCGATTAGCTAAAAAATACGGAAAACAAGTTGTCGTCGGTGTAGAAACGGGACAAGTCGATGAAGGAGATGACGTTTCCTTTTTTGAAGAAGATGAGGCGTACATGAACGAGCAACTTGCTATCGTCCAAAAACATTACGCCCGAACAAAAAGTTTTTCTGGTGTCGCGGTGCACCATACAGAACAATGGATGAAACGAAATGGAATTGTGTTTGAATAAAAAATTTTTTTCGCGTTTTGTTGGAGAATATGAAGTGAAATATGGAAAGGGGCACATGTATGTCTAAACATACGAAACTTATAAATGAAGCAGAAACAAGAGTACAGCGAGCAAAAGAAAAAATGGACGGAACATATCGCCTTGCTTACCACATTATGACGCCGGTAAACTGGATGAATGACCCGAATGGGCTCATTCAATGGAACGGGGAGTACCATGTGTTTTACCAGTTCCATCCTGACAGTCCAAAGTGGGGACCGATGCATTGGGGGCATGTGAAAAGTAAAGACCTCGTACATTGGGAGCGCGTACCGATTGCGCTTGCGCCGAGCGAATGGTACGATGAAGGCGGTTGCTTCTCGGGAAGTGCAGTAAATGACGGTGGAGTGCTCACTCTTATTTACACCGGAAATGTTTGGTTGAATGAAGAACAAACAGAACTAAAACAATACCAATGTATTGCCACAAGCAAAGACGGTGTTCATTTTGAAAAAGACGCGTCCAATCCTGTACTTTCCGAGCCACCGTTTGACTGCCAAGGGCATATTCGCGATCCGAAAGTGTGGAAGCGTGGCGATGATTGGTATATGGTGCTTGGGACGCGTGAAGGAAACAACGGAAAAGTCGTTTTATACAAGTCGAAAGATCTGCGTCATTGGGAATATGTAAACATCATGGCCGAAAGTGACGGAAGTTTAGGATATATGTGGGAATGCCCAGATGTTTTTCATTTGAATGGGAAAGATGTATTGTTGTTTTCTCCGCAAGGCATCGAACCAGATGGCGATCGCTTTCAAAATCTCCATCAAACGGGCTACGTTGTCGGAACGCTTGATTATGAAACGGGAAAACTCGTGCACGGAGCGTTTGAAGAGTTGGATAAGGGATTTGATTTTTACGCCGCGCAAACGTTTGAAGATGAAAAAGGACGACGCATTTTGTTCGGCTGGATGGATATGTGGGAGTCATTTATGCCGACGCAAGAACACGGATGGGCCGGAGCGTTAACCATTCCGCGTCTTTTGGAATTAGCGGATGATGAGAAACTTTTGATGAAGCCGGTGCCGGAATTGCAGTTACTGCGCGAAGATCACGTGCGGATGGAATCGATTTCAATCCGAGAAGGTACATATACGTTGCCTGTGAAAGGCGACCGTTTAGAGCTGCTCGTCCGTTTTTCGTTAGCTGATTTTCAAGGGAACGCATTTGGTGTGAAAGTGCGCTGTTCGAGTGATGGAAGCGAAGAAACGGTTTTCCGCTATGATGTGAAAGACTGTACGATGACATTTGACCGAAACCGTTCTGGACAAGGAGAGGGCGGCATTCGTCGAGCGGTGCTAGATGGACAGTTAGGAGATGTCATTACGTTTCATTTCTTTATCGATCGCTCATCTGTCGAACTATTTGTCAACGACGGTCGACTTGTCATGACAGGAAGAATATATCCTTCTGAAACGAGCCAAGGTATCGAACTATTTGCAGAAGGCGGGGATATTACGGTTTGTTCTATCGATGCATGGGAATTGAAAGATATTTGGGATGAACGGTAAGAGGCGGTTTTCTCCGCCTCTTTTTATCACGGATAGTTATTGTTCTCACATGAAAGGAATAATATAAAGCATAGCAAAAGAGCGAGCTGGAGGATAGCGATGGGGCGATTGATTGGTTATATCGTAGCGTATATCGTTATGGTTTTTGTAAATGTTTTAGCTGAGTGGCTTCCTTTGAACGGACAGACGACAGGGGAGATATCGCGAAAAGTAAATGTGGTATTTACACCGGCAGGGTATGTCTTTTCAATTTGGGGCGTTATTTATACGTTGTTAGCCATTTGGATTTTGCGACAAATCCCGGCTTCACGGCGTCATTTATCTATTTACCGTCGAGCATTCGTTCCGTTTGTCATTAGTTGTATGTTCAATGCGTTATGGATTGTTGTATGGAATTATGAATATTTTGTTTTATCTGTTGTTGTTATGCTTGCTCTCCTTTTTACACTCATTTCTTTATATATATCGGTCAAACAAACGAAACCAGCTTTCCTCGATCTGTTGCCATTTTCACTTTATTTAGGTTGGATTAGTGTCGCGACGATTGCTAATGTGTCATTTGTTTTAGCTTACGAGGGATGGGATGGATTTGGTTTGCCGCATGCTTTTTGGGCGATAATGATGTTATTTGTAGCTGCTACTTTAGCATTTGTTTTTGCGAGTCGCGAGCACGATTACATATATCCGCTCGTTTTTGTGTGGGCGTTGATCGGTATCGGGGTGAAAAATCAAGGAACTGGGCCTCTCGTTGCTTATGTTTCCTTTTTACTCGCAGGTGTCATACTCATTAGTACAACTACCTTATACAAAGGAAAGCGATGATGTGGCACGCTATTTGTCAATCACAAGGATCAGGGGTTATTCTCTGATTCTTTTTTGCGTGACCCTCCACATTTTCTCCATATTTTTTCTGTTATAATGAAGAAAAAATAAGTGAGGAAGGAATATTTGTGCGAAACATTTCGCTTAAATTAGGGCTGTTGTTTTTGTATTTGTGATTTAATGGAGGGACGTAAATGGAACAACAGATCATTGCGTTATTTCGAACATATGAACCATTCGCTTTTTTCATCAGTATCGCAATCAATATCGTGATTAGTATTTTAGGTGTTGTTCCGAGCGTTTTTCTCACTG
>OFGS01000264.1_pt1 | contig 11733 bp, 9 predicted proteins | sample 1521851 | NCBI WGS metagenome assembly OFGS01 (sample SAMEA3142070, study PRJEB24117) | hot springs metagenome
CTATGGTGATTGCGTCCTCGGCGGGTCTAAAGGGATATTTAGGGCTATTTTTGTCCCTTTCATCCCTTTCCACTATGGCCTTTAGTACATCCTCGTAGTTAACTTCAAGACCATTTTCTTTTAGCTCCTTGTAGCGTCTTCGTGCTCTCTCTTGGGGGCTTGCGGTTATGAAGAACTTTACGTCAGCGTTTGGGAATATGTGTGTGCCCACGTCCCTGCCTTCTGCCACCACCTGACGCTCGCCTACAAGCGTCCTAAAGAACTCTATCATCCTTTCCCTGAACTGGGGAATGCTTGCCAAAAAAGAGGCCTGCCTTCCCACCTCTTCCCCTCTTAGCTTTTCGTCGATAACAACACCCTTGTAGTATACGGTTGTTTTTCCCACGTCTGTGATGACCTTTATGTCTTCATCGAACAAGCTTAAAACCTCTTGGAGGTTTTGAACGTCTGTGTTCTTAAGGATGGACACATATCCAAAAGCTCTGTACAGTGCGCCTGTATCCAGGTAGGGAATGCCAAGGTGTAAGGAGAGTCTTTTGGCTACCGTGCTCTTTCCACTGCCCGCAGGTCCGTCTATGGCTATCTTCATCAAACCGTCCCGTCTTGTCTTACCTTCTGCCTAGAGAGGATGTAGTTCTTCCTCATGAGGGCTCTGTTTATGGCATCTACAAAGGCGTTAACGCTTGCCTTTATTATGTCCACGTCCACACCCCTACCACTTGCCTTTAGACCATCTAGCTCTATCACTATCCTTGACTCCGCCTGTGCGTCCGTATTGGGCGTCAAAGCCTTTATGCCAAAATCAGAAAGCTTTGGCTCTACGTTTATAGCCTTCATGATAGCCTTCACCACGGCGTCCACGGGACCGTTTCCTGTAGAGGATGCGGTTCTCTCTTCCCCCCTAAAACTCACCTTTACGGTTGCGGTGGGTAGTAGGTTGTCTCCCGTTTGAACTTGGAAGTGTAAGACCTTTAAAGGTTCCTCTTCGCTTTTGGCAAACTCTTCGTAGATGATGGCTTCTAAGTCCTCATCGTAAACTTCCTTCTTCTTGTCCGCAAGAGCCTTAAACCTTTCAAAGATCCTTTCCATCTCCTCTTGCGAAACTTCAATACCCAACTCCGAAAGGCGCTTCTTTAGAGCGTGTCTTCCCGAGTGCTTTCCCAGTACGATGCGCGTTGAGGGAAAACCTACGTCTTCTGGGCTTATTATCTCGTAGGTCAGCGGATTGGCAAGCACACCGTGCTGGTGGATGCCAGACTCGTGGGCAAAGGCGTTGTCCCCCACTATGGCTTTGTTGGGTGGTACAAAGGATCCCGTTATCCTACAGAGCAGTCTGCTGGTTTTGTATATCTCCTTCGTGTTTACGTTGGTGTAAAGGTTTCCAAAGAAGTCTTTTCTTACCTTCAGAGCCATTGCTATCTCTTCCATTGCGGCGTTGCCAGCCCTTTCACCTATACCGTTGATGGTGCACTCCACCTGACGCGCACCGTACTTTAAAGCCATAAGGGAGTTGGCAACCGCCAAACCAAGGTCGTCATGGCAGTGTACGCTTATGATGGCTTTATCTATGTTGGGGACGTTTTCTCTTATGTCCCTTATAAGGGAAGCAAACTCCTCCGGTATGGCGTATCCAACCGTGTCGGGTATGTTTATGACCGTAGCACCAGCCTTTATAGCCTCCTCTATGATCTTGTACAGAAAGTCCCTTTGACTGCGCGTAGCGTCCTCGCAGGAAAACTCAACATCATCCGTGAAGTTTCTAGCGTAAGATACCGCCCTTTTTGCTCTTTCTAGCACCTCCTCCGGACTCATCCTAAGCTTGTACTTCATGTGTATCTCAGAGGTTGCTATAAAGGTGTGTATCCTCTTTCTTTCCGCAGGCTCTAGGGCTTGCGCAGCAAGTTCTATATCTTTTTCTAAAGCTCTGGCTAAGGAGCATATCACTGGACCTTTTACCTCTTGGGCTATGAGTTTTACAGCTTCAAAATCACCCTTAGAAGCCGCCGCAAAGCCAGCTTCGATCACATCCACACCAAGCCTTGCCAACTGATGTCCCATCTGCACCTTCTCTTCTGCGGTCATAGAAAAGCCCGGTGCTTGCTCTCCATCTCTCAGCGTTGTATCAAATATGTATACCCTATCCATGTAAATGATAATAATTCTCAATTATAGAACTGTCAAGCCCAGTTCGTTCCTTTAGCAAGACAGAAGGTTAAAATTTTTTTGGATGTTTCGTTTTGAGGTGCTAAAGAGCGACGGAAAGGCAAGAAGGGGAAGGCTCATAACTCCCCATGGTGTGATAGAAACGCCCGTATTTATGCCCGTAGGAACTCAAGGCACCGTGAAGGCTATGACCCATAAGATGCTTTTGGAGATAGGAACCCAGATAATCTTAGGAAACACCTACCACCTTTACTTAAGACCCGGCGCGGACGTTATAGCAGAAGCTGGTGGACTTCACAGCTTTATAGGCTGGGACAAGCCCATACTTACAGACAGTGGAGGCTTTCAGGTGTTTTCCCTCTCAAGGAGCAGAGGAGATGGAAAGTCTAAGGTTAGGGTTCACGAGGAGGGCGTGGAATTTAGAGACCATCTTTCTGGTGATTACCACTTTTTTACGCCCGAAAAGGTTGTAGACCTTCAAGAAGCCTTTGGCTCGGATTTTATGATGCCCTTGGATGAGTGCGTTGAGTATCCTACCACTTACGCCTACGCCAGGTCTGCGGTGGAGAGGACCATAAGGTGGCTAGACCGTAGCATAAAGCACAAAAAGAGGGAGGATCAAGTTCTTTTTGGCATAGTCCAGGGTGCCTTTTTTGAAGACCTTAGAAAAGAGTCCGCCATGATGACCATGGAGAGGGAACTCTTTGGATACGCCATAGGAGGGGTATCTGTTGGGGAGCCAAAGGAATTGATGTATGCCATAACGCAGGTGGTGTGCGATATACTACCTTGGGACAGACCTAGGTATCTTATGGGTGTGGGTATGCCCGAAGACATTGTAGAAGCGGTGGCTAGGGGTGTGGATATGTTCGATTGCGTGGCACCAACGCGCATGGCAAGAACGGGCACCCTTTTTACATCTTACGGTCGCATAAACGTAAGGAACGAGGTATACAAAAAAGACTACTCTCCTCCAGACCCAGAGTGCGACTGCTACACATGCCAAAACTTCACAAGAGCCTACCTGAGACACCTTTACAACGTGGAGGAGATAAGCGCCTACATACTAAACACCATCCATAACCTACGCTTTTACCACCGTTTGATGGAAAATATCAGGAATGCGATAGAGGAGGGAAACTTTGAGGGCTTCAGGAAAGCCTTTTACGAAAGGTACACCGCATCTGTTAAGTAGGTTATCCAAAAAACTGCTCCTGTTACTTCTTGCCTATGTCTTTACCTTTTCTACGGAGGGTGAGAACCTAAGGGCGTCTAGGTCGGAGTTTTCCAGAGGGTTTGAGAGCTTGCAAAATAGAGACTTCACCGGTGCGATACAAAGTTTTACAAGGGCTTACGTTCACGATAAAAAGGAATACTATGGAGAGTTATCCTATCTCTACCTGGGCAAAGCTTACGCTTTACTTTCCTACTACTCTGGCAAAAAAGAAGGTGTTTACTCCGCAATAGCCTTTTTGAACATGTACCCTTACCACTACAAGATGGCAAATTACATAGATCTTCAAGTAGAGTTTATAGGGGATGCGTACCTTCTGCTTGATATGTACGGCAAAGCCAAGGATATCTTCTTTTCTCTTTACAGAAAGAGCGGCAATCCAATCCACCTTTTGAAGTTTCTATACGCCGGTGCTATGATGGGCGCTACAGATCTTACTCTGCTTAAGGACTTGGATCCCAAAAACCTGGGAAACTACGAGTACGTGTACTACTTGGTGCTAGGCTACGCCAACTACAACATGGACAATTACCTAGATGCTTTGGAATATATGACTCAAGCTAGAGGGGTCTATAGGTATCTTGAGGATGATCCCCACTTTCTATACAGGTACGCCATAAGCCATTACATGCTTGGGGATTGGAGAAAAACCATATTTTACATGGAGATTTTATCGAGGAAGGATATATACAAGATGTACGAAGAGTTATCCAATTACTACTTGGCTCTTATTTATTTGAACACGGGCAACTACGGTGATGCTTTAAAGAACATAAAAAGCTTAGAGAAAAGGGGACTAATCTCAAACGTAACCGCAAGGCTTTTGTACTCTCAGCTTTGGGCTTTTAAAGACTTTATGGAAAAAAACAAAGACCATTTTCCACACTATGGAGAAACACTAGCAAAAATAGCTTGGCTGGATGTAAACAGCAAATTATCTACGCCTGCTCTTTTGGGACTTTACTACTTGGCTTTGAGCCAAAAAAAGGTCTACGATGAGGAGCTTTTGAAGATGAAAAACTTAAACGTAACGGAGGATATACGGTTCAACGGTCTTAGAGTAAACCTAAATCCCTTGATTCAGAAGTTGAGGGATGTATATGACGGTTTAGATCCATACTCGGAGGACAATGCTAAGGTACTCAAACAGCTCTACACCCTTAACGAGAGAAACTTCCTTTCCCTATTCCCTGCGGAAAAATTGGCAAGAGCTCTGGTTTACACAGGGGACGAGGATGTCCTAAAAGTGGTCAACATGGTGGAAGGACCCGTTGGAGTTTTTTTAAGGGGTCAGGCGATGCTTTTGGAGGACAACAAAGAGGGACTAAACCTTATACGCTCTTCGCTAAAGGATCTAAAGGGAGCGGATTACTTAGAGGCTATTTTTATACTGGGAATTATGGAACGAAATAAAGCATACTTAGAGAAAGCTTTAGCGCAAGAGGAAATACCTAAACACCTGCAAACTTACATAATACCCGCCACCTTTGAGCTTGCGGATATATATTACACACAGAAAAACTACGCCAAGGCAAGGGATCTTTACAGAAAGCTTATGGAAAGCTTAGATGAGAAGGACCCTATGTACTGGATATCCGCCTTTAGGCTTGCCTTTTCTGCTGATATGCTAAATGATAAAGAAACAGTCGATTGGGTTGTCAAAAACGTACAGAAGAAGGATAATATAGTTAGTAGAGTTATACTTGAGCTCTGGGGGTAAAAAAAATGGATATCTTTGAGGGTGTAGATAAGCTTAGACCTTACTTAAATTACACTTGGAAGAGACATAAGATAATCGTCAGCAATATAGCCAATGCGGATACACCCAGGTACAAAGCAAAGGATGTTTTGTTCAGGATAGATGGAGAAGGCAAAAGTTTAAAAACAACAAGAGAAAAGCACATAAAACCATCAAAATCCGAAGACTTTAAGGTAGTAGAGATCAGAAGGGGTTTGGTGGGAAACGACTTAAACAACGTTAGCGTAGAAGAGGAGATGGCAAAGATGGCACAGAACGCGATAGCATATCAGACTTACATGAGAATGGCAACGGGAAGCTTACAAAAGATAGGAGATGTTATAAAGGAGGGTAGGCAATGAACGATGTATTTAGAGCCTTGGAAGTGTCAGCTTCTGGGATGTATGCCCAGAGGATAAGGATCAACACCATAGCTTCCAACATAGCCAACTACGAATCTTACACGGTAAACAATCAGCCTTTTAGAAAGCTCATGCCTGTGTTTGAAGCGGTAGAAAACCCTATCAACCTGGAAAGGTTCACAATCCCCGTAAGAGTGGTAGAGATAAGGGAGTCTGATGAGCCCTTCAAGATAATCTACGACCCATCAAACCCAAGAGCAGACCAGCAGGGATACGTGCGGTTGCCAAACGTGGAGCTTGTAAAGGAGATGGCGGACATGATTACTGCATCCAGGAGCTACGAGGCGAACCTGAACGCTTTCAATACAACCAAGGATATGGCACAGAGGACGTTAGAGCTATGGAGATAAGGGGACTTGGTTTTAAAGAAAACGAAAGCATCAAAAAACCCTCCTTTAGCGTGGTACCCTTTGAAAAAGAGCTTGCCAACCTTTTAGAGAAGGTTAACCTCGAGCAAAAAAAGTTAGAAGCTTTAAAGTCTGCGGTGTTGAAGGGTGAAGACGTTCCCATGTACGAGCTTGTTTTGCAGTCTCAAAAGGCAAAGATAGCGCTGGATCTGCTTATACAGGTCAGAAATAAGCTTTTAGAGGCCTATCAAGAGCTCAACAGGCTACAAGTCTAACTTATGGCCAACTGGAAAGGAATTTTAGAGGATTACAAGAACAGGTTTTTGCAACTACCCCTATGGAAGAAGATTCTACTTGTTGCCCTTCCAGCCTTTGCGTTGGTCCTTCTTATAGCGCTTGCTCTTTATGCAGCTTCACCAAGCTACTCTACGCTCTACACTGGTCTTTCTCAAGAGGATATGCAAAGTATACTGGTAGAGTTGGACAAGGAAGGTATCAATTACAAGATAGGTCCCGACGGCAAAAGCATACTAGTTCCAGAGAACCTCGTGGCGGACACTAGGCTAAAACTCGCCGCAAAAGGTATACCTAACAAGGGCATAGTAGGTTACGAGGTGTTTGACAAGACGGGCTTTGCAGTTTCTGACTTTCAACAGCAGGTAAACTTCAAAAGAGCGGTGGAGGGTGAACTGGCAAAGACCATACTAAAGTTTAACAACATAGAAGACGTAAGGGTTAGCATAGCCATGCCAGAAAAATCCATATTCGTGAGGGAAGAGGAAGAACCGTCCGCCAGCGTGTTTGTAAAGGTAAAACCAAATCAGGAGTTGACAAAAGAACAAGTTGTAGCTATAAGAAACCTCGTATCCGCAAGCGTGCCCAAGCTCAGACCCGAAAGGGTGGTGGTAGTGGATGACAAGGGACGAGATTTAACAGCCTTGCTGGAAGAGGAGGAAGATATAAAGTTAGGAGAAAGAGAGCTCAAACTTAAGATGGAGTACGAGAGAAACTTGGAAAAAAAAGTGCAAAGGGCCTTGGAGGAAGCCTTGGGCTTTGGTACTGTAAAGGTTAAGGTGAATGCGGACTTGGACTTTTCTAAGGTTAAACAAAAGGAAGAGATATACGACCCAGATATGACTGCAATAGTGAGCCAGCAGAAGAAGAAGGAGAGAACACAAAGCGCTGGACCTGGGGGAGTTCCGGGAGCACAGGCAAACATACCACCGGGGGCTGAAGTGGCGTTGGGTGGGCAGTACGTGTCTGAAAAATCTGAAACCATAACCAATTACGAAGTTAGCAAGAAGGAGACCATAACGGAAGGACCTGAGTTCAAGGTTAAGAGACTGAGCATCGGTGTCTTAGTCGATGCCAACTTAAAAAATATAGACATAAACAAGATAAGGAATATAGTATCCGCATCCGCCGGTATAGATACTGCGCGCGGTGACGTAGTGAGCGTAGAAGCACTGCCTTTTCAAAGGGCTGCTGTATTTCCCGAAAAACCTCCTTATGAGGATTACGTAAAGTATGGTATTTTGATACTTATCGCTGTGGGCGCGATTGTTGTACTATTTGTGTTGCTCAGAAGGTTAAAGAAGAAAGAAGTTATAGTAGCCGCACCACCTGCACCACCGGTACCTGCAGAAGCCGAGATTATGGAAGAAGAGATAAAAACTATGGAAGAAGTCAGGATGAAAGCTAAGGAGATAGGGACTCTAGAAGCAGTTTCTAAGATCTCTAGAGAAAACCCGGAAAAGGTAGCCAAAATAATAAAGGGGTGGTTAAGGAGCAAGTAAGATGGCTGATCAGATTCTCAGTCAAGAAGAAGTAGAACTTCTCCTACAAACTCTTGGAAAGGGTGAAGAAGGTGAAAAGAAAAAACCGGAAGAACCTGCAGGAGTTGAGCCATTAGATCCCAACATGTTTGAGAGAATTGCAGCAGGTAGAATATCGGGCTTAGAGTTGATATTTGAGAGATGGCTAGGCAACCTTAAAAGGGCACTAGCCCCCATAGTGGTAAGCATAAGCGGGGTCTACAAAGAGGGTTCATCGATAATAAGGTTCTCTGAGTTTATACAAAAACTCCCTGTCCCTTCCGCCATAGGAATAGTCAACATAGCCCCATTGAGAGGTTCTTGCTTTCTTGTTATAGATCCCAAGCTAGTCTATTCCGTAGTAAGCGTCGTATTTGGTGGTACATCAAGACCGTATAGGATAGAGGGTAAGGAATTTACGAGAATAGAGTTGAAGATCATAGAAAGATTGCTCAAAGCAATGCTATCAGAGTTAGAAATCGCATGGAACACAATAATGGAGGTTAAAGTTTCCCTCGCTGGTATAGAAATGAATCCTACGCTCCTTACCGTGTCAAAACCCAGAGAAAAGGTAATACTTTTAAAGTTTAACATAGAGCTCGAAGGTTCATCGGGATTGGCATACCTAGCCATACCAGAAGAGACTATAAAGCCTTACATAGAGCTTATGAAGGGTATAAGAGAAAGTGAAGGTGACTCAGCTGACAGAATGCTTCAAGCTTTGAAGGACGTTCCTGTGAAGCTTGATGCTATACTCGGATACACTTCTATAACCCTTGGGGAAGTTCTTGAACTAAAGGAGGGTGATACATTAACCTTGAAAAAGAGTGTAAGAGAGCCTATTGAGGTCAGAGTGCAAGATGTTGAAAAGTACAAAGCTATCCTCGGACAAGTGGGAAATTCCAAAGCCGTTAAAATATACAATTATTCGGAGTAGAGAAGATGGAAGAAAAAGAATTACCTCAAGAGCTGAATCAAGAAGATATAGGCAGCTTGTGGGCTCAGGCTATGCGTGAACAGGAAGAAGCTCTAAAAGAAGGCATGCATGAAGGTCAGGAAAGAATTATAGAAGAGCCCAAACCCGCAATTAAACAAGATAACATCTCTCAGGAAATTCAAAGGCTGTTGGACATTCCCTTAAATTTAGAGGTGGTAGTTGGTTCTACAATCCTACCTTTAGGAAGCTTATTGCAGTTGGGGACAGGGTCTGTGGTAGAGTTAAACAAAGGTTTGGAGGACCCGGTAGATATACTGGTAAATGGTAAGTTGATAGCGAAGGGTGAGATGGTCATAGTGGGTGAAAAGTTTGGAGTTAGGATTACAGAAATCATAGGTAAAGAGGAAAGGATAAAGAACTTATCTACTTGATCCGCATACTATCGTTGACTTTAAATTGCGTAAATGAACATACGACGATAGAGCAAGTGGCAGGAAGAGGGCAATTCTCCGACAGAGAAAAGAGAGCAGAACCTCCGCACCGTTGATTTTTGATGTCTTACCCTTCCTGTGATTTATACAACAAAGTCCATACTATCCATAAGCTTTTTTTTCTCTTCCTCAATAACATTTCCTAACTCTTTACCCTTTAGGTGTTTGAAAGGTTCTACGTCTACCTTTACGTACCTGAGCTTCTCCATAAAAAGCTTGACCTTTCCCCTCACGGTATCGTATGTCATCAAAATTAAGAGAAGAGGTAAGGGCTTTCCCTTAAGAACTGTATAAACCTCTGAATTTCTTTGAGCCTTTTGCAGGTCTTCCCTGAGCCTGTAGAGCTCTTTTTTTGCCATATCGTAGGTTTGTCTTACCCAGCTGGGAGCGCTTATGTCTACTAGTATATCCTTACCCGCCTCGGTCTTTAAAAGAAGCATTATCAAGTATATCCATCCGTAGTCTATGGGTTCTTTTGGAAACTCTATCCTATGCCATGATATCACATGCTTAAGTTTTAGAAGGTTTTCCTCTGTTTCCTTAGACCAGCTGAAGTTAGGGATAAACTCTTCAAGCACACGGTACTTTTTGTATAGCTCCAAGATCTCCAGAACTTTGTCTTCCATGAGAGCAAGTCTAAGCTCGTTCAGGAGTCTACCTTTGGGCGCCACCTTTATGAAGGAAACCGCTTCTTTTAGGAGTTTTTCAGTCCCCTTTGATATCTTGAATCCCAACCTTCCGGCGAACCTTAAACACCTCAGTATCCTAACTGGATCTTCCACAAAGCTGAGAGGATGCAAGACTCTGATGATCCTGTCCTTAAGGTCTCTATACCCGCCAAAGTAGTCTATGAGAGTCCCAAAATCCTCCTCGTTTACGGATATGGCCATTGCGTTGATGGTAAAGTCTCTTCTCAACACGTCTTCCCTTAAGCTTGCGTACTCTACCTGAGGGTAAGAGCCAGGGTGTGGATAGGTTTCTCTCCTGGTGGTTGCAAACTCTATCTTGATGTTTCCTATCTTTAGGTGGGCGGTGCCAAACTCTAAAAAGGGATGCACATCCACTTGGTAGCTTTTGGCAAGTCTATCGGCTACCTGGATGGCATCACCTTCCACCACAAAGTCTAAGTCGTAGAGCTTTTTACCCAGTAGAAGGTCTCTGACCACTCCACCTATAAGGTAAGCCCTATAGCCCAGATCCTTGGCTATTTTGCCCACCTCTTTTGCTATAGGCTCTAAATAATCTGGTATCTTTACCTTCTTTTCATGACTTGTTAAATGAGTATACTGTCCTTTCATCATTTGCATCACATCCATACGCGTTACGACACCTACGGGATAGCCCTCTTTATCCACGACGGGAATTAGCTTTTCTCCAAATTTGGAAAGTATCTCTTCCGCTTTCCACACAAGGTCTTCAGGTTTAAGGGTATGAAAGTCCGATAGAGCGAACCTTTCCACAGGCTCTTTTGACATACTCTTGGGGACCTTTAGGAGGTTTTTCTTAAACACAAGACCTACAACCTTACCGCTGTCGTCTACGACTGGCGCTCCCGCAAAGTTTCTCTGAGATAGTTCTAGTATAGCTTGCTGGACGCTGATATCCTTGTGTATCAAAAAAGGTGGGCTTGTCATGATATCCTTTACGTAGAGAGCGGTCTTTTTTCCCTTGAGTAGGGAAACGAGGATAGACCTTAGCCTCTCCGCTGGAACACCTTCGAGCTTTACCGCACTGGCAAACTCATGACCACCTCCGCCAAGTAGATGTAAGACCTTAGATACATCGAAAGCACCTTTTATGCTCCTCCCAAAGAGGTAAGTCTTTCCACCCGCATCCACTATTACAAAAAAGGCGTCCGAGGACTTTACCTCCCTAAGCTCGTAAACTAACTGAAGCACGTTAGGGTCGTACTCCTCTGACCTAATAACCACTACGGTTACTATCTTCCCCTCTATAAATAAACTCTCTATAGACTGTAAGTTTTTAGAAAGGAAGTCTATGGTCTCTTTGCTAAAGGTCTCATGGAGCACCTGTCTAATTGTTCTGAGGTCTGCACCTCTTAAAAGTAGCCACTTTAGAGCTTCTAAGTCCCTTGGTGTTGTGCCCTCGTAGGTTAAAAAGCCTGTATCTTCGTATATGCCTAGGGCTAAGATGGTGGCGGACTCTGGGTCTACATCTACGTTAGCCTTTTGGAGCTCTTCTACTAGCAGGGTGGTTGCACTACCTACACTGTCTATCCTCCCTTTCACACCTTCCAGCCTAACAGGATGGTGGTCGTACACGTACACGTCTTTTATCCTGTCTCCGAACATGCTTCTGTAAACCTCTACATGGTGATGGTCTGTTAGTATTAAATCAAACTCTTCGGGCAGTTGCTCTACGATGCGAAACTTGTGCTTAAAGGCTTTAAATACGTCGCTTGCCTTTCTGGATAGATACGTGGGTCTGAGTAGAAAGCTGTCTTCGAAGAGCATCTGGGCTCCGTAGGCGGACGATAAGGCATCAAGGTCTGCCCCCTCTTCCAGCATGATAACCTTCATTACTAACTTAGTATAAAACGATGCGAAAAAAGTGGACTGATTCTCAC
>OFGS01000265.1_pt1 | contig 11710 bp, 10 predicted proteins | sample 1521851 | NCBI WGS metagenome assembly OFGS01 (sample SAMEA3142070, study PRJEB24117) | hot springs metagenome
GAGTTTACCTAATGGTGTAGCAACAAGTTTCCCTTCAATGGTATCTGTTGTAAACAATTATAGTGCTTATATTGATGACCTCCGCATTTCCAACCGTGCCAGGACGGATGAGGAAATAGCGGCGGCGTATCAGCGGGGGAATTTGTATTATGACGCAAGCACAACCTTTCTTTTGGACTATAAATTAGCGGGGTGGATATGACGGTTTATTACGATTGGGGTTATACAATGATTGGCTTGAATGATTTAAATCAGCCTTTGGCTATCAATGTTATTATAAATGTTTTTCTTGATGAGAAAAAAACGCATAAGATAAATCAATTTACATTGACATTGCCGATTATAGAGAAGACTGAAACAACAGTTATGCATGAAGATGGGACAACTGAAACGGTAGTCAATGAAAATCCAATCGCAAATACCAGAGATGAGCTTATAGCAAAGATTGAAACTAAAATACAAGAGCAGTTGCAAGCACAAGAGTTTGTTGATTTGGTTAATAAGAAAATAGCAGAGATAGAGTTAGCCAAAAGGCTAACTTTACTATAATTTTCGGTCGTTTGGCTTTTGGCTGGACGACGCAGCCGAAAAATTAAAGGGGGTTTTAGGTTATGGACGAGAAAAATCTTACGGGCGCTGAAATTACTCAAGGGTTGGACGCCGCAACCCAAACAGATGATGTCAATTTAAACAATGATGGTGCGGTCGCTGATAATCCAAATCCTGTGGACGACGCACAGGAAACAACTGTTGAGCAAAGTACTGATGTCTCCTCTAAACAGGAGACATCAGCAAAAGAAGAGGAAGAGCCTAAAATTGAATACAAAAGTCAAAAGGATATTGATAGGGCTATAGCCTTAAGGCTTGAAGCTGCAAGAAAGAAATGGGAAAAAGAACATGAAGCAGAATTAAGCCTTGCAAGGCAGTTGAAAGCTTTGTATGGCGATGATATTAATCGCATTATTGAAGAGATTGACAACAAGCAAGCTGAGAAGTTGGCTGATGAGTGGGGAATACCTTTTGAGATGGCAAAAGAATTTGTTGAGTTCAGAAAACTCAAAAACAATCCCAGCTTGCTTGCACAACCGCAGTATCAAGCAAATACTGAAGAAAGACTTGTTGATGATTTAGCAAAACAAGAAGCAGAACTCAAAAAAGAAATTCCTGATTTTGACATTGTAGCTGAAATGAATAACAATCCAGTATTTATGAACATGGTTTTAAACGGTGTTCCTGTTAAAAATGCTTATTATGCTTGTTATCCTGAAAAGATACAAAAAGTGATTGAGCAAAAGGTTATTCAGCAAATCAAAAGCAGAAATGTAAAGCCTTCTGAGATAACTCAGCAAACAGGGTCAACAACAAAGATTGACGTTAACGCTTTGACTCCTGAACAGTTGGCTGAGTTATCAAGAAGGGCAAGAATGGGCGAGAGAATTGAGTTATAAGTCCCATTCTAATATTAGCTGCCATTTATAAGGCAGCTTTTAATTTTTAACCAGCAGTAAAGGGGGTCGTTTAAAATGGCAAATCCTAATATTCAAGTTACAACTACACCGGGTTTATCTCCAACAATGCAAACTTATTATGACAAAAGACTTTTGGAAATTGCAAAACCTAACCTTGTTCACCAGCAATTTGGTCAAAAGAGACCAATACCCAAAAACAGCGGTAAGGTAATTCAATTCAGAAAATTTGCTAACTTGCCAACAATAACCACACCATTGCAGGAAGGTGTAATTCCTGACGGTCAAAATCTCTCTATGACAGAAATCACAGCACAGGTTGAACAATACGGTGGTTATGTTGCAGTATCTGATAAACTTGACTTGACAGCAATTGACCCAATCATTGATGAAGCAATTGACCTTTTGGGTATGCAGGCTGCAGAGTCTATTGACGAGGTAACAAGAGAGGCATTAGTTGTTGGAACAAACGTTCAGTATGCTAATGGTAGACTTTCCAGAAGCGCTATCACATCCAGCGACGTTTTGACAGTTACTGAGATAAAGAAGGCTGTAAGGACACTTAAGAGAAATCTTGCACAGCCTTTCAATGTAAACGGTAAGGGTTATTATATTGCTATAGTTCATCCTGATGCTGTTTATGACCTTATGTCTGACCCGTTATGGATTGACGTTTCCAAATATGCAGCTGCTGAACAGATTTTCAATGGTGAGATAGGCAAACTCTTTGGCGTCAAGTTTGTTGAGACAACCAAGGCTAAGAAGTTTATCGGTGCTGGTGCTAATGGTATTGACGTTTACGCAACACTTGTTTTTGGTCAGAATGCTTATGGTGTAATTGATGTTACAGGTTCTGGTGGAATTAAGACAATTGTTCATGATGCTTCGTCTGGTGGTACCAGCAATCCACTTAACCAATACTCTACAATCGGTTGGAAGGTTGAAGCTTACGCTGCAAAGATACTCAATGACTTGTGGATTGTCAGAATTGAGCATGCAGCTTCAGCTTAAACATGATTAATTAACTTGTGAGTTATTAACTTTAAAGTTAACTAAACAAAGCATTTCAGATTAAAATTAACATATCAGTTAAGAAGGCAGGGCGAGTTTGTTAACCTGCCCTGCCTTTCTCAAAAACAAAAAGGGGGTTATTGTTTTATGCCAAAGGTAAACACAACTGACAACATAAAGGTTAATACTGCTGAAGCTATGTCTGAAAGTGAAATTGACGCTTTAGCTCAGAAAGTTGGTAAAGAATTGGCTGAACAGGAAAAGGTTGAAGTTAGAATTCCGAAAGTTCAGGGTGAAGATGAAGTTGTTGACGTGTGTCTTAATGGTTATGTTTTCAGAGTCAAAAGAGGCGAGACTGTAAGAGTTCCAAAGGCTATAGCTGAAGTTTTGAAAAATGCTAACTTGATTTAAAGGGATGGAATAAAAATCCATCCCTTTAAAATTTTATTTGGGGGAATTTGGAATGACTTTGCAAGAGATAAGAAATGCCGTTTTAGAAAGAGTAGATGAAGACCCTAATGATGTTGAAGATATGATAAAAAACATTGTTAATCGTGCAATTAATGACGCTTATTTAGAAATAGCAAGAGTAACCAAAAGTTTTATTCAAAAAGACAATATTACGCTCAATGATGAGTTTAAGTTTAGCCTTTCTCAATTAACCAAACCTTTGGACAAAATTTTAAAAATTACAAATTCAAACGAAAACATTGAATTGAACTATATTATCAACGAGGACAACACAGTACAGGTAGCAAGATTAGACAAACAGGTCAAAGTTTTTTACACTTACATTCCAAACGAGCTTGTAGCAGACACAGATGTTATTAATTTAGATGTTAGATACAAAGAAGGATTGATTTACAAGGGTATGGTTGCTTACTATTCTTATTTAAGAAAAATTGACCATGCGACATTGTTTTTAAATCTTTATCAACAGAAATTGAGGGATTACAAGAGTTATGCTCTTTCCAAAATGCCACGAAAATTCAAAATCAATTACAATGCTTTGTAAGGGGTAGTATAATATGGCAGAAGCAAAGATAAGATTTCAAAATTTTTTAGGAGGATTGAATTTTGCTGTGTCTGAAAATAATTTAAAGGCTAACGAAACACAGAAAGCACAGAATGTTGATATATCAGACGGCAATTTAGCACTGGCAAAGGGTTATACAAAGTATTCGACTACAAGCTTGAGCGGGATAAAATCCTTGATGAAATTTTATAAGACCAATACAGATGGTACGGTAACAGGTGAATTGTTAGTTGCAACAGATACGGCGATTTATAAGTATGCTAATGGTAGTTATATTCTTTTGAGAAGTGGCTTATCAAACGGCTATTGGGACTATTTGAATTACAAGCAAAATATGACAGACATAATGATAATGGGCAACGGTATAGACCCTATGCTCAAATATGATGGGGCTTCTATTGTTGATTTAGGCGGTACACCACCAAGGATGAAAAGCATTGGCTTGCATTATGAAAGAGTTTGGGGAACAGGAGATAGAAGCAATCCGAACATGATTTATTACAGTGAGCCTTTGAATCCTGAAGGATGGACAATTGACCCAAACAAACTACCAGAAGATAGAGCAGGTATGATTGATTTACCAACATGGGATGGCGGGGTATGCATTGGACTTTCGACAATCTTTGATGATGTTGTTGTGTTTAAGACGAGAAACATTTTTAGAGTTGTAGGAACATATCCGGGAGAATACAAGATTGTTGAAGTATTTTCTTCAACAGGTGCGATTGCAGAAAGAACAATTGTTAGTGCTGGTAAATATGCGTTTTTCTTAACAAAGGACGGCATATATGTTTACAATGGAATGTCAACAGAAAAGTTAGGTGGTGGCAAGATAGATGGAATAAAAATCAACAATGCGTATGCGGACAAAGCTTGTGCAATTGTGTATAAAAACAAATTATATGTAGCAATACCAGAAGGTGATAGCACAGTTAATAATGCAGTTATTGAATATGACATAGAAAAAGGTTATTTCATGGTGCACAGAGGATTTACAGTAACAGCATTTTGCGAATTTAATGACAAGTTATTATTCACAGACGGTAGTTATATTTATGAATGGGGAAGCGGTTACACGTATGATGGACTACCAATTCAAGCATACTGGGAAACACCTGAAAGCGATTTTGGACAGGCAGCTAATAAAAAAAGAGTTATGATGATGTATTTGACAGCAGAAGGAAACGGGCAATTAGAATTAGCATGTATAGCTGATGGGACAAAGGCTAAATACAAAATCATTGACCTGCCAAATCAGAAAAAAATTTTAAAAATCCATATGCGAAATAAAGGCAGGACTTTAAAGTTTAGATTTTCGAATGTGAATGGAAGCTATTTCAAAATCCAAAATCCAGAGATAATCCTTGACATTGAAGAGTTATAGGTGATGTAAATGTATGGATACAAGCTAATTCCTGATTGGAGTCCGTTGTCTCTTAAGACTTTAAATGACCAATTACGTATGTTGTGGGATAAGATATTAGGGAATATTGACAATAAAGATATTCGTTATATAGAAGCAGACAAAATCAAAGTTGGCGAATTAACCGCTGATGTGCTGTTTGCCAAAATAGCTCAAATTGACACTTTGATTGCGAATCAGGCATATATACAGCAGTTAGTAACGCAGTTTATCACGACACAATATATTAAAGCTGATTATGCCAAAATTCACAAGTTGACTGTGAGTCATTTAATGACGATTGATGATACAAGTAATCTTGAAGAATTGAATTTTATTGACATTCAAGGCAAACACGCAAAATGGATAACAGCAAAAAGAAAATATTATCCTGATGGAACACCATATCCTGATATTCAACTTACTGATGATAACGGACAATTGCTTTATTGGGTGGATGCGAACAAAACCACAATTACAACAACACCGACAGATTACCCTGTTATGGTTCATCAATACGATTATCATGTGAAGTTTGACATATTTTTTGATGATAGCAAAAACAATGTGCCAGTAATACAGCTTGGAGAAGGCACAGGCACAGGATTGAATGAAAAAGCATTTATTTACAAAAAAGACGGCGGTTTAGTTTTGGAATATTATAAAGCACCTAATGAAACAAGATATTATATTGAGATTGGGGATAATGGGATAATAACATATCCACCAATAGACCCTGCTTCTGCTATTGGCGCAATCGAGCGATTGGAACAAGACGTAAACGGCAGATTTACAAAAGTAATTTTTTACCGCAAAGATGGGACAAAATTTATGGAAAGTGTTTTGGAGGGAACATCGCCAAACTACATCTATAGATGGGAATATTATTATGATACAACAGGAACTAACATAATTGAAACAAGAAAATATCAGAGATATTATGACAACCTTAATAACCTTGTAAAGGAGGTAAGGATTTTATGATTGAACTTTCTCCAAACTGGTGGCATGGGGATTTTAATACTTTTATATACGGAAACGCGTTACAATACAAAACTATGCCTGATAAATTAACAATACAGTCTTTAATAGGTTTTACTGATGTTTTATCAAACAGCTTGCCTTATAATATACAAAATAGTTTAAGCGATATTTTAACGATACAAACTAATATACAATTCACAGAAAGTTGCGAGGTGCAATTATTATGATTGATACATTGAATATAAATAAAAATAGTCAATTAGGTGGAATGGTAACAGTTCAATTAAAGAAAGATGATAAAATTGTTGAGGAAGTGAAAGCACATAATTTTATTACTCCTATGATTAGTGAACTCCAGAATTTTGTTCAAAGAAATTGTATAGCTTATGATTTAAAAAACGGATATTACAGTTGTGAACAGGTCTATATCCCATCTTTTTTTACGAACAATTATAGTGATACTTATATTTATCTTACTGATTCTGATGCTAATCCAGACCCTAATGCAATTCAAAACAGGTATGTCGTCGGTAATGTCGTTGGTTATGCAACAAAAAATTTATATTCGGGTTCAGATGCACAAAGAGGAACAATAAATGCAGCCGAAAGTGTACCAACTGAAAACGGAATAAAATTAGTTTTTGACTGGCCTACACATGCAGCTAATGGGACTATAAAGAGTATTCAGTTTGTGAGAGTACAACCAGATGCTTTATTTTGTAAATACATTAGAACTTTGGATTTTGGCCGAACAATTACAACATATATGAATGGGAAATTTTATGCTTATTCATATCAAGAGGGTTATTTTGGATATATAACAAGAACAGGCTTGTGGGTAAGATTATTAGCAAAACCTACTGCAGTAACTGATGTAACATCTTGTTGTTATGATGGAACTTATTGGTATGTGGTTTATGCGACAACAGGTAAAACTAATTTTTGGAAAATTGATAACAACGGAACAATTGTAACAAGTGCAACTTTGCCCTTTGTTCCTTATTATATAGCAAAAAATGGAAACTATTTAGCTATTGTGGGGGGGTCAGGTTATATATATCAATATGACCTGAACGGTGTCTATTTGAATAAAAGAATTTATATAAACGCAGTTTTTTTTGGATTATGTGCGTGGAGCAACTATTTTGTTGTTTTTACAAGTGATAGCGGTTATATTAATAGTTATTGGATATTACCAGCTGATACTTTTGATTACTATCAAAAAATAGGGCAAAAATTTCGTCTGCAAAATTTTGCCAGCACAGTTATAACTGATGAAAATATAATTGTAGGATATTACTATTCTGGTGGTTCTTCATGTTTTTATTATTATCTTTTTGGGAATGTTATAAGTCGTGTAATTTTACCACAAGCGATAACTAAAACAAGTGCAAATACACTAAAAGTAATTTATGAGTTTAATTATTATTAAGATTGGGGGCATTAAGATATGGCGTTAATAATTGATTATTTAGGTAAACAAACTCAAGCGTCTAACAGAAAAAAGCAGATTCAACAGGCTTTGCAAAGTCTTAAGACAATTCAAAATCCAAGCTGGGGGCAGTTTAAACTTTTAGACCAGCAGTTATCTTTAGCACAGAGTGTTAAGCCAACAACTACACCGACGACAAAGACAACAACACCGACAACACCATCATGGGGACAGTTCAAAGTTTTAGATGCGCAATTAAGTCAACCGACAAGTCAACAGAATTTAAGTTATACAGCAACAACAAACCCATCATGGGGAAGTTTTAAAGTTTTAGACGCACAGCTTAGCAAACAAACACCATCAGCGCAGTCAACACAGGTAGCTACAAAAACAACATCAGCTACTAAGACACCAACAACTAAACCTTTATGGTATCAAGACCCATCAAGGAAAGTAACAATCTATGATTTTACAAGTGGCACACCAAAAGCGATTGGCGAAGGTTATATTGGACCAGATAATAAAACCTATGTTAACGTAAATGGCCAATGGATATGGGTAAGGGACTTATACCCAAATGCTGATTGGACATGGAATAGAGACCCACAGACAGGCAAAATGTATATTGGCATTGTGCCATATAAGACGCCTTCTAATTTAGAAAGCTTATTGCAAGCAATAACACCGACACAGGGATTGTCTCAAGAATTTGCTAAAATACCATCAACAGAAGAATTACAGAAGGAAGCAGAAGCTATATACAATCCAATTTATAACCAAAGGGCACAGGAGATAAGACAAGCTATTGAGCAAGCAAAGTCAAATGTATCAAATCAAATGTTATCAAGAGGACTGGCAAGGTCAAGCTATGCGGTTGACAAAATAGCAGAAGTGGAAGCTCAAGGGCAAAAACAATTAGAACAGCTTGATGAAGAAAGAAGAGCACAAATAGCTAATTATATAGCACAGCAAAGAGAGAAAGCAATTGAAAGGGCAATGCAAGCTCAGCAATACAATGCTGAATTGACATACAGAAACGCACAGATAGCAGCTGCATTGTCTAATATCTTGGGTGCACTGCAACAACAGAAACAATCTGCGCAATTATTCCCAATACAGAAAGAAGCTGCACAGACAGAATTGGCGGCAAAGAAACTTGAATTGAACGTCAAAGAACAAATGTCGCCAATTGAAATTAAACAGGAAACAGAGAAATTAAGGAATATGCAGTTGACCAATGATAAGTTGGCAAAACTAACACCATTAGAATTGAAGCAATTGGATTATCAGATAAAATTGTTAGCTCAAAACTATGAGAGGAATAAACAGATAATTCCATATGAAGTCAAACAGGCTGCATTGGAAGTTGATAAAGCTAAATTACAAAACGGTATATTGGAACAGGAATTAAAACAGCAGAAGATAAACACAGATACATTGCAGAAGATGTCTCCTTATCAGATAGAAAAAGCTTACTGGGATGTGCAGTTGTTGAAACAGCAATATGAACAAAATAACAAAAAATTGCCATTAGAAATAGCAAATCTTGAAAGTCAACTGTTAACAGAAGCAGCAAGAAGAGCAGCAATAAATGAGGAAAATTTCAGAAACAATGAATTGTTCAAAGCTAATTTAGCAATCAAAGGTGCACAATTAGCAAAAGCACAAGCTGATTTAAAGAAAGCACAAAAACAAGGACAAATTGACGCTGCTTTAGGTGCTGCAATTTCCAAAGCTTTGAGTGATGTGAGAAAATCAGGAATCTCAATTTGGGATTGGTTATATCAACCTGCTAAAGATAGCAAAGGCAAGACAGTTATTGACCAGAAGACAAAGAAACCAGTAACAAACGCAGAAGTTTTGAGCAATGTGGGAATGTTACAGCCATTCTTAGACTTTGTAAAACAGTATACAAGTGCTACTGCTAAAACTGACCCGTCTCAATTTTCGAATTCAAACCCGTCTGGCAAGTAAATTTTAAGAGGTGTTTTAAATGGCAAAAATACCAACTTGGGATGATATTCTCAAAAGTTATGGTTTGCCAGGGAATTATTCAGATACAGCTAATCCGACAAAAAAGGAAACTGTTACATGGGATGATATAGTTAATTCCTACACACAGACAACTCAGCCACAGCAAAATTTTACTACATGGGATAATTTTTTAGATGACTTTGTTAAACAATCTTCAAATTTGACCTTTGCTGAGCCACCCAGACAATGGGCACCTAAGATTAAATCACCATATTTGAATATAGCAACAGATAAAAATATTTGGGGGCAAAAACAAGCTGAAGCCAACAAAAACTGGTATGAGAATTTAAGTAAAGCTAATAAAGACTTTATACAGAAACAAAAAGAAATACAAGGGCGTGATGTAATACAATCAATTAGACCTTTAACAGAAGAAGATAAAACAACAATCAAACCTTCATTGAGAGAAATTTTTGTTAGCGGTTTAAAGAAAGGAATTTTAGACACAGCAGTGGGTTTAATTAATTTTGGAAGAGCAGTAACATTGAATCTTGCAAAAGAATTTGGTCTTTCTGATGATGAAGTAAAAGAGTTTGACCAACAAACAAGCAAAAAGTTAGCATCTGCTTTAGGATTTGGAGATACAGCAACAAAAGGTTTAGGTGCTATTGAAGAGATGGCAGCAGAAGAAGGCAAAGCTGCAACTCAAGCTTTGCAGTCAGGAAACATATTAGAAAAAGCAATAGCTATAATTGGTGAGACATTACCGCAGATTGTAATGATAGGTATAACAAGAAGTGCAGGCGGTAGTTTATCAAAAGCTTTGAATTTGGGGGCAAAGGCAACTCAAACAGTTAAAAAGATTTCAACTTTAGCACCTTTGGGTGTTTCAGCAGCTGGACAATATGCAAGACAGGCTGAACTTGAAGGCGCAAGCCCGCAAAAGCAATTATTATATGGTCTTATTGGTGGCACTGCTGAAGCTTTAACCGAAATGATTCCTCTTGAACAAGCCGTGAAATTTGGTGGTAGTATTGGTAAAAATCTTATCAAAAGCGGTGCTAAAACATTCTCTAATTTAGGCGAAGTCGCAGCAAACTTTTTGAAAACTGTCGGTTCAGAAGCTGCACAGGAAGCTTTTGTTGATGTGCCTGTTGGCATAGCTCATAAATTGATTGTTAATCCACAACAGCCATGGTTTGGTGAAGGCGGTGCTATTGATATTAAGCAAATTGGTCAAGACGCTTTGGCAGGAGCTGTTATTGGAACATTGTTTGCAGGATTGGGGTTACCTGAGGCTTTTAAGAGCCATCAGATGGCACAGGATATACTACAAGAGATAAATAATAACGCAAAAAAGAAATATAAACCCATTATAACCCAAGGCATATGGAAAAAAATTGCTGACTTACAAGATACGATACAGGAAGAGATAAATAATAATCCTTCTATTGTAGAAGAGCATTTAAACAGGCAATTAGGTTTAGCACAAACAGAGTTAGAAACACAAACACAAGCTCAAGAATTAACCAATGAGCAATTACAGCAGACAGCTTTACAAAATTTAGTGGATGAAGAAAATCGTTTAGCTGATTTGACAACACAAAAAGAAAATTTATTGAATAGATTAAATACTTTGAAAGAACTGAGAGATAATCAAGGTTTGGATGTAATACCCGAAATGACAGATACAGTTAAACAACTGACAGAAATTGAACGACAAATAAAATCAGCTAATACAATGCAGGGTATATTCAAACCTGTTCAGACATCGACACAAGAAATACAAGAAAATGTTCCGAAAGAGGCACAAGTGCAAACAGAAGAAGAACAAGCTAAAATCGAAAATCAACCTATTGAAATATCGCAAGAAAAACAAGAACAAGCTTATACAGGAAGAATGCCAGATTTAGGAGCACAAATAGGAACAGGAACAAAAGAAGTGAAAGTGCCAAAGGCTGAAGAATTGATTGAGTTATTCAATAAACGTTTAGGATTGACAATTAAAAAAGGAAAAATTACAAAGCCAAGTGCTGAAGGTGTTTATAAAACACATGAAGATGTAATCAGATTAAGAATCTGGAATGATATTCCTGTCTTAGCGCATGAAGTTGGACATTGGTTAGAAAAAAATGAGAATTTAAACTTATCAGATGAAGCAAAACAAAAAATTATGGATATTGGTGTTAAATATTATCAACAAAGAAATAAAACAGCAAGTCCGCAAGAAACATTTTCAGAAGGTTTTGCTGAATTTATCAGGCAGTATTTATTTAATGAAGTTAAAGATACTGACCTTGTTCAAGAATTCGAAAATTTGTTAAGTAAAGATACCAGAAACGTATTATTGCAAGTAAAAAATCATATAAAGGAAATAATTGAGGCAGACCCTGAAAGTAGTGTAG
>OFGS01000266.1_pt1 | contig 11669 bp, 15 predicted proteins | sample 1521851 | NCBI WGS metagenome assembly OFGS01 (sample SAMEA3142070, study PRJEB24117) | hot springs metagenome
ATGTATATGAAATGCTAAAACACTTTATAATTCTTCACTAGATTAAAACATTTATTTAATTTGCTTTTTCTTTAGTTTCTCAATATATGCCTCTATTTTTTCTCTAGTAAGTTCTAGTTCTTCTTCTTTAATCATGTTCTCCAGTATAACTCTTGCCAGTTCTCTAGTGGCCGGGTCAAGGTCTTTTAAAGCTTCTTCGAGAGCTTTTCTCTTATCCTTAGAAGGCTTATAAATAGACATTTGCTCGTACCCTTAATAATTATCTTGAAGCCCCCGAAATACTTCTATCCAATAGTTTTCTCCGCGATTCTACCATTATGTTCCTTGACTACCTTGCATATAACTATCTCTACTTTATCTATCATTTCATTAATTCTCTCTCTACTACGTGCCTCCATATAAACCCTGATTTTCGGTTCAGTTCCGCTCTTCCTGACAAGTATCCATGAATAGTCCTTGTATTCAAATCTATATCCATCAATATTTATTATTTTAACCGGATCTCCCAGTAGCCCTTTTAATTCTTCTACTAATGTCGCGTAAACAGAATCTCTTATATTGTATGGTTCTATGAGATAACTTCTTCTATCCCAGGGATATTCAGGTATTTTCTCCTCATCTAGGATCTTGGGGAAGGATTTGCCATTTTCTATAATAGCTTTGGTTATCAATGCTACTTGCATTATTCCATCAACCCAGGGTCCCCACCTAGTATATACTAGTTTCCATGGTTCACCGGCCATGACCACTTTGCTTAAGCCCAGTTCTTTAACTCTTTCATGTGTTTTCCCGAGAACATATCTTTCAATACTACCATTCATATCGTATACCACTTCGTCTACAACGAAGCCTGTATCAATACTTACAATGACATGTCCTTTTCTCTCTTCTAATATCTTCTTAGCGTAATATGCTAATACTCGATCCTGTCTTATAAAACCTGTTCGGGGATCTAAAACAGCAACTCTATCCGCATCTCCATCATGTGCTAGTATAACTGCTGGTTCTACACCACTATATATGTGGAGCATAGATTCTAGTATGTCTTTACGTGGTTCAGGGGAACGTACAGGAAAGAAACCGTCGGGATTACAACTATAAGTAATAGGTATACCGCCCAATCTCCTAACTACGCTAGGTGTAACCATATATGATGCTCCATTCGCGCAATCCACGAGTATACGTGGATTCCACTTGGCTTTTACGCTACCAATAAACGATAATAAGTCTTCCACGTATTCATCGGTAATCCAAGGAACTTGATTTAACTCGCCTACACTGTTCCAATTAACATATTCGAGTTGTAAATCAACGGCTCTCTCCATTCTCTCTTCGAGATCTCTAGTGAACTCGAAGCCTTCTGGATCATATAGTTTCACTCCATTATACTCAGGTGGATTATGACTAGCTGTTATACTTACTCCAATCGCTTTTTCTCTCATTGAAACATATCCCGCTATTGGTGTGGGAGCTAATCCAATTATTGAAGTATCTACACCACTAGACATCAATCCAATTGCAATAGAATAAGTCAAGATAGGGCTTGTAACCCTAGAATCATGTACAATGAATGCTTTATTTGAAAGCCTTAATCTACCTACAACATTACCTATTCTGACTAGTAGGAGAGGATCTAGTTCGCTTGGATACTTCATTCTTATACCAGCTGTGCCGAAAAGCTTCAACTAAAACACCTTTATCAATTATCTTAAGATTTATTTAATCTTAATATACAACTCCATGGTTTCTATAATATAGAGGACATACCTTAATAGCTAATGGTGCTATGAGTGAGAGAATTACATATAGGTACTTCTGGGTGGCTATATGATTGGAACGAAGAAGCAACACTAGAATGGTATATCGAGGAAAGCGGACTTAACGCCGTAGAGCTTAATTCCAGTTTCTATAGATTTCCCTTTAAAAACCAGGTTAAAACCTGGTCTATTAAAGGAAAGAGTTTAAGATGGAGTATTAAAGTACATAGGTCTATTACACACATGCGAAAACTATCTAGGGAAGCACTTAGTATTTGGCAAAAATTCCATGACTTATTTAAACCAATGAACAACCTAGTAGACTTCTACTTGTTTCAACTACCACCAAATTATACTTGTAAAGAAGAAAACCTCGAAAAAATACGTATATTTCACGGTGAAACGGGTATAGGCTTTAAAATGGCCGTTGAATTTAGACACAATTCCTGCTTTAATAACAACGTCATTAAGTGGGCGGAGGATAACAATATTATGCTGGTCTCCATAGACTCACCCATAGTTACATGGATTACTACTATTGAAGATACAGTGTATTTGAGAACGCATGGGAGAAAAGTATGGTATGGATACGAGTACAGTGAAGACGAACTCAGGGAAATAGCCGGAAAAATCATAGATTTAAATCCACGCAGAGTATACGTATTCTTCAACAATAATCACTGGATGTTAGATAATGCAAGGTTTTTAAAGAAAATACTTGAAGAAACCTCGCGAAACGGTGAGGCATTATAAAAGACCTCGATGAAATATACCGTGAAATCTACGTTAAACCATCAAAGGAAGCAATAGAACTCGCAGTACAGTACGGTTATCTACCATACATGGTAGAAACATACATAGATATCTTGGGACTTAATGACACTATAAAACTACTAGAATCACATAAGAAACGAGTTAAACCAATTGTTAGAGTCAATACGTTATTGATAAAACCAAGTGAATTAGAGAAGAGACTCAGAGAACTAGGTTTTGAACTAACTCCTATACCGTGGAGTAGCAGGTCTTATTGGATTACAAAGCACCCCATTTCCCCAACAATTGGCGCTACACATGAGTATCTCAAGGGATATTATTATGTACATAGAGATGCTACCAGCTTGATACCAGTATACTTATTAATACATGAGTATATTGGAGACGTTTTAGATGCATGTGCAGCTCCAGGCGGTAAATCAACATATCTAGCTCAGTTATTAAAGGAAAACCAAGGTAATAATATCGTGTATGCCAATGACCTAGTACTCTACAGGCTTAAATCATTAATAGGACACACTATGAGAATGAAACTAGACAACATAGTAGTATTATGGAGTGATGCAAGAAAACTGCGAGAAATCCTTGCTCGAAAATTCCATAGAATATTATTAGATGCTCCGTGTAGCGGTGAAGGCAGGATATCAATAGATCCCGGTAGGAAAACCCGAACTAGTCTACTAGACTTAGCAATAATGGTCAAGCGAGAAATAGAGCTCTTGTATAGTCTAATAGACTTACTGGAACCAGGAGGCATACTAATTTATGTTACATGTAGTACTCTGCCGCAAGAAAACGAATACGTTGTAAATAATGTTCTCAAATATAAGGGAGATATTGAAGTAGTAGAAAGCCCTATAAAACTCTTCAATTACTCTAAAGGAATAACAGAATACGGTAATTTAAAATTCGAGATTCAACTCGAAAACTGTATTAGAATATGGCCCCACTTGCATGAATTATTCGGGTATACTATATGTCTTCTAGAGAAAAAAAGATAAGTTTCAGAAAAGGTCTTCTCTCGAAAAGCATGATTGAAAAACTAAAAATTATTATCAGGGATCACTATGAAGTAGATCCATCAAGGTACATAGAATCAGTATTAAAATATCTCTGTATTAACGAACTATGCATAATATATAGTAGTTCAAAGCCAGATAAATCTATAATATATGAGGGTTCATGGATTGCATTGTACTCAAAGAAAACTCTAGCTCCCTCTATACCCTTAGTCAAAGCTATTTACAGAGAACATGGGATTAAAGCAGCTATTATAGTTGCGGAAAAAGGCGTAAAGACATTTCTCTACGGCAAGGATATACTACCAGAGAGCATAATAGAAATAATACCACCAAAGAAAACACTATACGTAGTTATAGACTCTACCGACAATGAAATATTAGGTTACGCTAAGTGGAATCCCAGTAAACGCGCATATGAAAATATATATGATATAGGGATATTCTTAAGGCAGTTAGGCTAGATTACAATTACGCATTCGCCCGGTATGATACTGCTTATAATGTATTTCGTGTATTCATATGCAGTGAAATAAGCTTCATTATTGAGAATTTCCCTCAACCATATTTCTTTCAAGATACTAATTAATGGACTCGGACACCCACTCATTGATTCCTTCAAGGAAAAAACTTCTACATCACTATATCCTGTTAGCATTTCTAATACTTGCCTAAATACATTTATCGAATTATCTGAATTCACCCGGTGTACTAAGTCGAGTGCTTTTTCTACTTTTCCACTATCTCCTAGTATCTTTAAGAGTCTATATACGTAGTGTGATGTTTTTTCTAATGCACCCTGATAATCATAGTACTCTTTATTACTTATTTCCCCGTGTTTAATCTTCTTTAAAATATCTGCATATTTAGTTATCAAGGTAAGATATTCAGCTAGTTCAAATAAAATTGATGCTTCCAGATCACTAAATTCTTCTAAGAGTTTAAACAAGGAATTAACATATATTAGAGTATCAGTGTCGCAATCATTTAAATATAGTTTCAACTTGATTCTCTTCAAGTAACTAATCTTTTCAATTAACTCTATGTTTTTTCTAAGTATTTCTCCCGTATCAGTCTCAATGAAAGTAAAAACGGATATTATGGTTACAGGTGTTCTACTCGAGAGTACTAGAGAGGAGCCGTATCTAGTAGTTAGTTGAGTATTAATGACATGTATTATAAACCGGTCTTTTTCAATTTCTACCATGTAGTCTGTACCTGGTTTATATCGTATAATGAGTTCGAGTAATTTATTATTTAAACACTTCTCCATGAGCAATAACCATTTATACAGGACACTCTGCTTTCTTTTCAATACTGGTTTTCTCTAGTTGAATCATGTATAGTTTTTGATCCCAACATAGAAAACTTCCACGGCAACCCACTTTGAGGGCGCCAGCAGCTACCCCGTATTTTAACGCTAAACCACAGTCTTTTGACTCGAGATACTTTGCGTTAAAGAATGCATTAAAAGCATCGCCTGCTCCAGTAGTATCGATCGGTTTTCTAATGGGCTGAGCAACTGCATGATAACATATTTCACTTGGTGATTTTACAACAGCTCCACGAGAACCCATTTTTACTACGAGTAGAGAAAGCCCGTATTTAAATAAATTCTTTGTTTCTATTTTCTCGGTTAATGACCTGTATTCCTTTTCATTGAGAAACAATATATCTATATACTTGAGAATACTTGGAAGGTTTTCACTCAGTTCGTTTATGTATATTCCGGGATCATATGTTATCATAACTGGTTCTTCCTTGATTCTTCTACTCATTTCAATGGCCAATGATGGATTAATAGAAGCCATGTGTACTAAGTGTACGTTCTTAATAATATCGAGTGGTAGATCTTCCGCTGTAAGCTTGGTATTTGCACCAGGATATTTTATCATTGTCCTCTCAGCATCTTTTTGAACTACAATAACTACTAAGCCTGGAGAATCATCTACAATTTTTACTTTATCTATTACTACACCGTGATCTCTTGTGATATTAAGCATTGCCTCGCTCACAGGGTGATTAGATACTGATGCAATCAAGTACACTTTATGCCCATAGTAGGAGGCCGCGACAGCGTAATTTGAAGCTGCTCCCCCTGGCCTAATATCTATGTTTGATGCGAATACTGCTTCTCCTGGGTATGGAATACGATCTATGTATATAGCTATATCTATATTTAAGTTTCCTACTGCCACGTGAGTATATTTAGAAAAAACCATGGTTCTACCGTTTTAAAATATTCATAATAGCGCTTATAGAAAAGTATTTTTTGTTCATTTTCTTGATTTCATTATCCCATTCATTGAGTATCTTCACAGATTCGTTGGCTACTTTAATAGCATTTTCTAATCCCGCTCCGGGTATAAACTCATCCGTTTCTCTATTAGCTACAACTGCACAAATCGCCCCTGCCCTTAATCCATATATATTTGACAATGTAAATATCACTGAAGCCTCCATTTCGAAATTTAAAACACCGATACTTCTAAGATAATTTATTAAACCTGCTTGGAAAGGCGGTAGATAATCCCTGTAACCAGGTCTTTCCTGCCCTACGTAGAAACTATCACTACTAGCTGTTAATCCAACATGATATTCAACTCCGAGCGATTCAGCTGCTTCTATTAAGGCTAATACAACGTCATAACTTGCTACTGCAGGATACTCCGGCATAACATATTGTTTACTCGTCCCCTCTAATCTAACAGCACCGGTAGATATCACCAAGTCCCCTACTTTAACATCGCGTCTAAGACCTCCAGTCGTACCCACTCTGATAAATACTTTTGATCCAACTCTAGCTAGCTCCTCTATAGCTATAGCTGTAGAGGGTGCACCTATACCAGTACTAGTAGCTGAAATGAAAACGCCTTTATAGTATCCACTGTAGGTAACGTATTCTCTGTGACTAGCAACAGGCCATTGTCTATCCCAATACCTAGCTATTAACGGAACTCTTTCGGGGTCTCCTGGTAGTAAAACATAGTAACTTACATCGCCGGGCTTAACCAGTAAATGGTATTGAACGCCTTCTTCTGATTCAGGTCTACTAGCACTCTTTAATTTATCCATGTAGAACACCAAGTACATGTATCTCTGCTTCAAGTTTATCAAGGTTAACTATAGAATACGATGCCTTATTAGTGAGATAACCACACACTTCCCCTGGATTAACAATCAGCTTATTCCCTATTTTCTCGACGTGAATTACATGGGTATGGCCATAGAAGACAGCATCAATATCTAAAGGAGACTTAACATACGATTCAACGAGTTTTCTAGTATTCTCAAGGTCTCCATATCCATGAAGCAAAAGCACTTTCCTATCACCTATTTCAATGATACCAGGTTCAGATAGAAAAACCCAATTATACTTCGTAAATAGCCTAGTTAACTGGTAAATATCGCCGTCATTGTTACCTCTAACACCTATTAAACGTGTATCTCCCAGTAGATCTTTCATTAGTTTAACTGTGAATGGGCTTATTATATCGCCGAGGTGTATGATTAACTCTATGTGGTAATCCAGTATTTCTTTGATGATTTTCCGAAGTAAATATATGTTATCGTGACTATCGCTTATAACACCTATATTCACGTAGAATCCCCAGGGTATGGGGCTAAAAAGATTACTCGATCTTTATCTTTATGCCCTTTTCTTCCTTACCGAGTTTTCTAAGTTTGACTTCTAAGACTCCATTTTTGTATGTTGCTTTAGCTGACTCCGGATCAACTTTAGCCGGTAAATCTACTTCTTTATAATACTTCTTTTTCTCATTACTAGCATTTATTATAAGTGTTTTCCCGTCTTCTACTACTTTCACATCTATTTTATCCTTATCCACACCAGGCATTTCAGCCACGACTGTAATTTCGTTTTCTGATTCAAGTACATCTACTAATGGTTCTCTCTCCTCTGCTATTAATGGTTTCCCACGCACTCTCTTTACGTTTCCGAATTCTCTTATAAGGGGTTTACCATCCGGGCCTATTGTTATCTCGAATCCATATATAAATGGGCCTTGTACTCTAAAGCCGTGTCTCTCCAGTTCTTTTCTCTCTTCGGGCATTAATTCACGAGGAACAAGTCTAGTAAATTCTCTGAACATTCTCTCTATGTCTTCGAGCATTCTTTCAAAGTATTCATCTAACTCATCCCAGAACCTTCTTCTCCTACGCCACCACCACTCGTCACTCATCTAAAACACCCTAGTTAACTATGCTAAAAATACTTAAAATACTATTTATTAAATTCACTGATTCTATATCTATTACTGGTGTCTGCTTCGTGAAGTTTTACTTCGATGTTTTGAAACTGAAAACGAACAATAAATTTGAATTAATCGATATAACGAAGAGAGTAGAAGAAATAGTAGAAAAATCTAGTATACACAATGGACTAGTACTTGTATACGCTCCTCACGCCACGGCTAGTATTATTGTTAATGAAAATGAAGCTGGCTTAAAAGAAGACATTATTGATAAAGTTAAAGAGTTTACAGAGCCAAATAGTCTTAAATGGAAGCATAACTTAATAGATAGTAATGCTCATGCACATATAGGCTCGGCATTTTTCGGTTCAGAGAGAGTGTTTCCATTAATCGATAGGCGGATTATTAGGGGTACTTGGCAAAATATCTTCTTCCTCGAAATGGATGGTCCTAGATACAATAGAGAAGTCTACGTAATTGTTATAGGTGAGTAGAAATGAAGTTTTACATTGCATCGCAAGAAGATATATTGAATGGCACTGTAACAGACATATACTTCGCGAGAACACTTAAAATACTGAGAGCCAAGAATATTAGGAAAAAGGTCAGAGTAGAACTGCATGTAATGAAACTGCCCAAAAACTACGAATGGGCTGTATTTGCTGGCTTAGAAGAAGTATTATACCTCTTTAAAGATAAACCCATAACAATATATGCAATGCCAGAAGGTACATTATTCAAAGCCAAAGAACCACTCATGATCATCGAAGGCTATTTAGACGACATTATCTTGTATGAAGCAGCTTTTCTCGGTATCTTAAGACACTATACCAGTATAGCTAGTAAAGCAGCTAGATTAAAGAGACTAGCTATGGATAAAACACTATTATTCTTCGGTCTTAGAGTAGTTCATCCAGCAATTGCACCAATGGTCGATAGAGCGGCATATATCGGCGGCATAGATGCCGTCTCTGGATATGCAAGCATGAAATACCTTGGTTTAACGCCACAAGGTACAATGCCACATGCATTAATAATAGCATTTGGTAACCAAGTAGAAGCGTGGAAAGCATTTGATGAAATCATAGAACCAGATGTACCTAGAATAATGCTCGTTGATACGTTTTACGACGAGAGAATAGAGGCTTTAATGGCTGCTAATACACTCAAAGATAAACTCCATGGTGTAAGACTAGATACTCCTAGTAGTAGACGTGGAGACATGTGACTAATAGCAGACGAAGTACGATGGACACTAGATCTACATGGATACAAAAACGTGAAAATAGTTGTAAGCGGTGGTATAGATGAAGAGGAAATAATCGAATTGAGAGATATAGTAGATGCTTTTGGAGTGGGAACAAGCATTGCTATGCCTCCAAGCATCGATATAAGTGCAGATATCGTAGAAGTCTATGAAGATAATGAATGGAAACCGTTTACAAAGAAAGGTAAACTACCAGGAGCAAAACAAGTCTATCGAAAAAGGCCCGGTCTCAATGACATTGTAACATTATTAGAGAAACCATTTGACCAGCCAGGATACCAGCCTTTATTAAGGAAATACATGGAGAACGGCGAATTAACATCTAATCTACCATCACTAACTGAAATAAGAAACTATTTACTAGAACAGCTTAGAGAAGTAACTGAACCCTTAGTAAAATAGGATTTTTAACATGGATATTTCATTTCCTATACTTGATCACTATTACCTAGAACTACGCGATGGAAGCCTAGCTGTTGTTACGGGTAATTGGCATACAGGGTATTGTGTAATAGGATACGTCAAGTATATACCAGCGAGTAAGCCTAGTATTTGGAGCAGAAATAATGTATTCTACGAGAGACTAGTAAAACAATATAATGCAGAATTAGTTCACAAATACACTACTTGGAAAATATATATACCTTTTTTCGATAGCCCAATACCATGTATTCCTATCCAGGAAATACGTATAATACTGAATCCTCTACGTAGAACCATGGAATTATTAAGTAGAATTAAAGATAACCTGGAGAAGAGAGCGCTCGACGTCATACTAGATATAGACAATAATGTGAATGTCCTTCTGGGAATTACCGGCTCTATTCTACCAGGTATACATAGCGTTGAATATAGTGATATGGATTTTATTATATATGGATTACACAACTCGGAGAAAACAATTGAATATATTAGAGAAAATATAGAGACATATAAGTCTTTTACTGGCGAGAGACTAGAAAACTGGATTAAAAATACAGCTCTATCTACAAGGCTCTCCAAGAAGGATGTGCTAAGATTTTATCGTAATTGGCGCAGGGGAATATATCAAGATAGAGAATACTCTTTCATATACAATAATGGGATATACGGAGATATCTTATTAATGCCTGGATATAAAAACATGGGTGTTGTTAAAGCAGTATTGGAAGTAAATGGTGGATTAGAAGCACTTAATTATCCATCTAAATCACTTGTATCGAGATATAAGATTATAGAGTCGCAATTCGATATTCCATACGATATAGATCACGTGTTGAGTTATGAAGCACTATATGTAACGGGTCTATATGAAGGTGGATTATTTGAAGTGAAAGGCCTTCTACAATGTAGTAGTAGTGTGGAATCTTGCCGTATAATACTAGGTGTGGTAGAGTATCGTGGCTATATGAAATACTATGAGTGAAATACATGTCGAGATTCCTGGCAATATATGGATTACATGGTTCAAAACCGCTTTCCCGGCTTCTCTGCTTTATATCTAGATACTACAAAGTAAATGCACTTATACTACTAGGTAGTACGATATCACCCACTTTAATTAAATGGTTTTTCGAGATATGCAATATCCCTGTTTTAGGTATTCTTGACCAATATGATAATATAAGTATCGCACACGTACTGAGTGAATACAATGCACTAATAGAGTGTAAAATTAAAACTATAAATGGAGTAAACATATATGGTGTGGGTTTAAGTGGATGTAATCGAATCGATACATATACTAATCGAATCGATATATTGGCTACAAGTATCCCGGGGTTGAAGTACACATGTTGCAGAGAAGGATCCGATACTATCGATACTTTGATCGAACACTATAATCCCCTCATTGTATTAACAGGTTATTGCAGTGAACCTTGTATAGAAGAGAAACTATTTTCTCCAGGACACGCTAGGAGAGGATTTATAGGAATTATCGAAATAAACAAAGATATCACTGAAACGAGTATTATACAAATAGATGATTTCACTGTGAAAATGCTTACTAGGGGAATGCAATAAAACCGGTTAGTAAGTCTTATAAATTGCCATTTCCCATACGTAATTAAGGGCTAGATATGCTTAGAGTATTGCTTGAACCAAAAAGTATAGCCGTGGTAGGCGCGAGTAGAACACCTGGAAAAATAGGAAACGTAATATTAAGAAATATCATTGGCTATGGATTTCAAGGCAAGATATATCCAGTAAACCCTCACGCAACAGAAATACTCGGACTTAAAACATATCCTAGTGTACTGGATATACCCGACGAAGTAGACGTCGCTGTTGTTGCCGTACCGGCATTAGAAGTACCGAGAGCAATTGAAGAATGTGGTAAAAAAGGTGTAAAAGTAGCTGTTGTAATAACATCTGGTTTCTCAGAAGTAGGTAATGTTGAACTAGAGAACACTATAATTAAGTTAGCCGAAAAATACAAAGTAAGAATACTGGGTCCAAATATTTTTGGATATGCATATACACCTAGAAACATTAATGCTACGTTTGGTCCATTAGAAATTGAGAAAGGCAATATAGCACTTATTACACAGAGCGGTGCACTAGGAATAGCACTAATGGGATGGACTATAATGAACGAAATAGGACTGTCAGGATTATTCAGTATAGGTAACATGGTTGATATAGATGCTGTTGAACT
>OFGS01000268.1_pt1 | contig 11595 bp, 9 predicted proteins | sample 1521851 | NCBI WGS metagenome assembly OFGS01 (sample SAMEA3142070, study PRJEB24117) | hot springs metagenome
AAACAGGGGCAAGCACAGCGACTATTTCGCGCGTAAAACGTTGCTTAAACTACGGAAATGATGCGTATGCGATGGCGCTTGATCGCATTTATAACGAACAAAAGGAAGAGGCTGGCTCACAATGAGTCAGCTTCTTTTTGCGATTTTTGTTATAATGAGATGAGGTGAAAAAAATGAATGAAATGACAACATGGCGACATGTGTTTAAATTAGATCCGAACAAACATATAACAGACGAGCAACTTGAACAAGTATGTGAATCAGGTACAGATGCGATCGTTGTTGGTGGGACAGATGGTGTAACGCTTGAAAATGTTATCGATTTGCTTGCGCGCATACGCCGTTTTTCTGTTCCATGCGCGCTAGAAGTATCAAATATTGAAGCAATTACACCTGGATTTGACTATTATTTTATTCCAATGGTACTTAATAGCCGTGATCTCACTTGGTTAATTGATTTGCACCATGAAGCAGTAAAACAGTTTGGTGACTTAATAAATTGGGAAGAACTGTTTGTTGAAGGGTATTGCATTTTAAATGCCGAATGTAAAGCCGCATCGTTAACAAGTGCGCGAACGGAGTTAACAGATGAAGATGTCATTGCCTATGCTCGAATGGCAGAACATATGTATCGTTTTCCGATTTTTTATATGGAATATAGCGGGCAGTACGGAGATGTGACGCTTGTAGAGAAAGTGAAACGGACGTTGCAACATACACGTCTATTTTATGGTGGTGGCATTCATACGCCTGAACAAGCGAAAGAAATGGCGATGTGGGCAGATACAGTTGTCGTTGGAAATGTGATTTATACGAATTTGCCTATGGCGTTACAAACGGTTGAAGCGGTTAAAGGAAAAAGGACATAAATGGAGAATAAAAAAAGAACATATGTTTTTGGTGGTGGAAAGATGAGTATGTCAGCTCGTATGTTATTAGATGGGTTAAATGAAAAACAAAAAGAGGCGGTAAAGACGACGGAAGGTCCGCTTTTAATTATGGCGGGAGCGGGAAGCGGAAAAACGCGTGTGCTCACACATCGCATCGCTTATTTAATGGCGGAAAAAGATGTTGCTCCGTGGAACATTTTAGCTATTACATTTACAAATAAAGCAGCCCGCGAAATGAAAGAACGCGTGGAGCGGATCGTAGGCAAACAGGCAGAGGATATATGGATTTCCACGTTTCACTCGATGTGCGTCCGCATTTTGCGCCGCGATATTGATCGCATCGGCATTCATGCGAATTTCTCTATTTTGGATACGACCGATCAATTATCGGTACTAAAGCATATTTTAAAAGATCGCAATATTGATCCGAAAAAATATGACCCGCGTGCGCTATTAGGTACGATTAGCAGCGCGAAAAACGAATTAATTACGCCTGAAACATATGCTGATCAAGCTGCAACGCCGTATGAAAAACTTGTAGCCGACGTCTACAAAGAATATCAAAAACGATTGTTGCGCAACCATGCTCTCGATTTTGATGATTTAATTATGACGACGATCCAACTATTTCAACGTGTTCCTGAAGTGTTGGAATATTATCAGCGAAAATTTCAATATATTCATGTCGATGAATATCAAGATACGAATCGCTCGCAATATTTGCTAGTAAATATGCTTGCTAAACGATTCCAAAATTTATGCGTTGTCGGGGATTCCGACCAATCCATTTATCGTTGGCGCGGGGCAGATATTAGTAACATTTTATCGTTTGAAAAAGACTATCCAAATGCTAAAGTCATTTTGCTTGAACAAAACTATCGCTCAACAAAACGTATTTTACAGGCTGCTAATGCCGTTATTGAGCATAACACCCAACGAAAGCCGAAAAAACTTTGGACGGAAAATAGCGAAGGTCATGCGCTCGTATATTATGAAGCGATGACAGAAGTGGATGAAGCGCAGTTCGTTGTCGGGAAAATTAAAGAGTATGTCGATATAGGAAAACGAACGTATAAAGATTTTGCAGTATTATATCGAACGAATGCGCAGTCGCGCGTGCTTGAGGAAATGTTGTTAAAGGCAAACATTCCATACAAAATTGTCGGCGGTTTAAAGTTTTATGACCGGAAAGAAATTAAAGATATTTTAGCGTATTTACGTTTAATTGCGAACCCGAACGATGACATTAGCTTGATGCGCATTATTAACGTTCCAAAACGAGGCATCGGTGCATCAACAATCGATAAGATTGCATCTTATGCGTCCAGTCATAGCACATCCATGTTCGATGCGCTTAAGCATATCGAAGAAATCGGAATTAGTGCTCGTATTGCCGCACCACTCGTGCAATTTCGTGAACAAATCGATCATTGGAGCCAAATGCAACATTATTTATCTGTCACAGAGCTTGTGGAAGATGTGTTGGATCGTTCAGGATACCGCGATATGCTTCGCGAGGAAAAAACGTTAGAGGCACATAGCCGACTTGAAAACATCGATGAGTTTTTATCCGTTACTAAACATTTTGAACAAGTAAACGAAGATAAGTCGCTCGTTGCTTTTTTGACCGATTTAGCGCTTGTTGCTGACATTGATCAGCTTGATAATGACAGTGAAGGGCAGACAAGTGATGCGGTCGTTTTAATGACGCTTCACTCGGCAAAAGGACTTGAGTTTCCTGTCGTCTTTTTAGTCGGACTAGAAGAAGGGATCTTTCCACATAATCGATCGTTAAATGATGAGGATGAAATGGAGGAAGAGCGCCGTCTAGCTTACGTTGGCATTACTCGTGCGGAAGAACAGTTATTTTTGACGCGCGCGCATATGCGCACATTATTTGGACAAACCCATGTGAACGCTCCATCTCGCTTTATTGATGAAATTCCTGAAGAGCTTATTGAATATGCACATAAGCGAGCAAAAAAACAATCGGCCTCTCCGCGATCATCTGTCGCTTCGCAAGGAGGATGGCGCGTAGGAGAGAAAGTGAGTCATAAAGTATGGGGCGTTGGTACAATTGTGCGCGTAAAGGAAAATGATGGGGATCAAGAGTTAGATGTTGCTTTCTCAAGCCCGATAGGTATTAAACGACTATTGGCGAAGTTTGCTCCGATTACGAAAGTATAGAAAGGATGGAGAATGTGGCACTGCACGACGTGGAAAAACAAATGGCTCAATTACGCCAGCAAATTGAAAAATATAATTACGAATATTACGTGTTAGACAAACCGTCTATTTCTGATGCTGAATATGATGAATTGATGAGAAGATTAATAGAACTTGAGGAGCAATATCCGCAATATAAAACACCGGACTCCCCTTCGCAACGCGTTGGCGGAGCTCCGTTAGAGTCGTTTGCGAAAGTGACCCATCGCGTGCCGATGCTTAGCTTAAGCAACGCCTTCAACGAAGGGGATTTGCGCGATTTTGATCGGCGAGTACGCCAAGAAGTCGGCGATGTGCGTTACGTATGTGAATTGAAAATAGATGGTTTGGCGGTATCGCTCCGCTACGAAAACGGTTATTTTGTACAAGGAGCGACGCGCGGGGACGGGACGACAGGGGAAGATATTACAGAAAATGTAAAAACCATTCGTTCGTTGCCGCTCCGCTTGCGTGAACAAGTGACGATTGAAGTGCGCGGAGAGGCATATATGCCGCGACAATCGTTTGAAAAGCTAAACGAACAGCGCAAAAGGAACGGGGAAGAATTATTCGCCAATCCACGCAACGCGGCAGCCGGCTCCCTTCGTCAGCTCGATCCAAAAATCGTCGCTTCCCGTCAGCTAGATATATTTGTATACGGTGTTGTCCATGCGGAAGAGTTAGGGCTTACTTCTCATAGTGAAGCGCTTCGCTATTTAGATGAGCTTGGGTTTAAAACAAATTGTGCACGTCAAGTATGCGAAACGATTGACGATGTTCTTTCTTACATCGAACGATGGCATGCAGAACGGGAAAAGCTGCCATACGATATTGATGGTATCGTCATTAAAGTAGATTCGTTTGCTCAGCAAAAACAACTCGGAGCAACCGCGAAAAGTCCGCGCTGGGCGATCGCTTATAAGTTTCCGGCTGAAGAAGTCGTAACGCAGCTCGTTCATATTGAATTGAGCGTCGGACGAACAGGGGTAGTCACCCCGACCGCTATTTTACAGCCGGTACGTGTAGCAGGAACGATCGTACAACGCGCTTCTCTTCATAATGCGGACTACATTCGCGAAAAAGATATTCGCCTTGGCGATTACGTTGTGATTAAAAAAGCGGGCGACATTATCCCGGAAGTTGTTCGCTCGCTACCAGAGCGGCGAACAGGGCAAGAGAAACCGTTCGATATGCCGACGCATTGTCCAGCATGTGCGAGCGAGCTCGTACGACTTGATGATGAAGTTGCTCTCCGTTGCGTCAATCCGCAATGTCCAGCACAAATTCGCGAGGGGCTCATTCATTTCGTCTCACGTCAAGCAATGAATATTGATGGATTAGGGGAAAAGGTGATCTCTCAATTATTTGAGCACGGCCTCGTTCGGAGTGTGGCCGATTTGTACAAGTTAACGAAAGAGCAGCTTGTTGCACTAGAACGAATGGGAGAGAAATCAGCAACGAACTTGCTGCATGCGATTGAAGCATCAAAGCAAAACTCGCTTGAACGTTTATTGTTTGGACTTGGGATTCGCCATGTCGGCGCAAAAGCTGCCAAAACGTTAGCGGAACATTTTGAAACGATCGAGCGCCTCCAACAAGCGACAAAAGAAGAATTGACGTCCATTCATGAAATTGGCGACAAAATGGCGGACTCGATTGTTACGTATTTTTCAAAAGAAGAAGTCAAACAGCTGCTGGACAGTTTGCGTTCACACGGTGTCAATATGGCGTACAAAGGTGCAAAACGGTCAGCTGACGTAAATGCCGCATTTGCTGGAAAGACGTTCGTTTTAACAGGTACGCTACAATCCATGTCGCGAGCGGAGGCGAAAGAAAAAATTGAAGCGCTAGGCGGGAAAGTGACAGGAAGCGTCAGTAAAAAGACAGATGTTGTCGTCGCGGGTGAAGACGCTGGATCAAAATTAGAAAAGGCAAATCAACTTGGCATTACGGTTTGGGACGAAGCGCGTTTTCTTCAAGAAATACAACAATAAAAGCGGGTGTGAACGATGAAAAAGTTGATGACATGGCTCATTTGTGCGCTCCTTACTCTTTCAGCGTGTGCGCCAAAGTTTAATCAAGAAGAAAAAGTTGTGCAAGAAACAGAAAATAAAAAACAAAAAGCGATTATTCCAAAGTACAACATTTCTAACTCGTATTATCGTACCATTTTGCCGTTTCAACCCGGAGAGGCGCGCGGACTCGTTGTTGAAAATGTGAACACAAGATTGGATATGGAAGAGTTTGAACTCGGCTTAATGCGCATTGCGCAAACGAAGTTTTCTCCGTCACAATATTTGTTTCAACAAGGACAATACTTAGATCGAAAGACGATCGAATCGTGGCTGAAACGGAAAGAAGGGAATGCGGAAGGGCTCAATCCTGCGCTTGGAAACGAAGGAACAAATGAAGAGAGAAATAAAAAACATCCGCTATACATCTCCCATATTTTAGAACATAACTATTTAGTTAAAACAGGAAATGACAAAGTGCAGTTAGGTGGCGTCGTCATTGGGTTGGCAATGAATTCTGTCCATTACTATGAGACGGAAGAAGGGTATCCACGCGAAGTAAAAATTTCAAAGAGCGATATGGAGAAGGAAGGAAAAAAAGCGGCAGAAGAAATTGTTTCTCGTTTGCGTCAAATGGATGGATTAAAGGAAGTACCTATAATTATTGGATTATTTGAGCAGCAACCGAAGTCGTCCATCGTTCCAGGCCATTTTTTTGCAGCTGGCTATGTAGACAAAGGAAGCAATTCAATTAAAAATTGGGAAAATATTAACGAAGAATATTATGTCTTCCCGTCCGATGAAGCGCAAAAAAACCATCGTGATGACTTAGTGAAGTTTTTAAACTTAAAATCGGACATTGAAGAATTTTTTCCAAATTATACAGGAGTCATCGGCAGAGCATTTTATCGCGATGACCAATTGCAACAGCTAACGATTGACGTTGTGATGCAGTTTTACGGGAAGGCAGAAGTCATTGGTTTTACACAATACGTGACAGGGCTTCTCATGGAAAAAATGCCTGATTATATGCCGATTTCCGTTTACATTTCTTCGGTGCGCGGACCGGAAAGTATTATTATAAAAAGCCCAGACAAAAGTGAACCGTTTGTTCACATCTACCAACCATAAAAAATTTGAATATGTATGCTCCATCCGTTAGAATGAAATTGTGTGTATGAAAACGCTTTTGTAATTTCAACAAAGGGGGCTTACATATGGTACAACCTTATAAACACGAACCATTTACAGATTTTACAGTCGAAGCAAACAAAAAAGCGTTTGAAGAAGGATTGAAAACGGTACAGGCTTATCTCGGTCAAGATTATCCGCTTGTCATTGGCGGCGAACGAATCATGACGGAAGATAAAATTGTTTCCATTAATCCGGCGAATAAAACAGAAGTTGTTGGACGTGTAGCGAAAGCGAATAAAGATTTAGCAGAAAAAGCGATGCAAGCAGCAGATGCAGCGTTTGCATGGTGGAGCAAGACGAAGCCAGAAATGCGTGCAGACATTTTATTCCGCGCTGCTGCTATCGTCCGCCGTCGTAAACATGAGTTTTCAGCATTGCTTGTGAAAGAAGCAGGAAAACCGTGGAAAGAAGCGGATGCTGATACAGCGGAAGCGATTGATTTTATGGAATATTATGCACGTCAAATGTTGAAGTTGAAAGATGGCATTCCTGTCGAAAGCCGTCCAGGAGAAACGAATCGTTTCTTTTACATTCCGCTTGGCGTTGGCGTTGTCATTTCACCATGGAACTTCCCGTTTGCGATTATGGCGGGAACAACCGTTGCCGCGCTTGTCACAGGAAATACGGTGTTGTTAAAACCAGCGAGCGCAACGCCAGTCGTAGCATATAAGTTCGTTGAAGTGCTAGAAGAAGCAGGTCTTCCAGCAGGCGTATTAAACTACATTCCAGGAAGCGGCGCAGAAGTGGGTGACTACTTAGTAGATCATCCGCGCACACGTTTCATTAGCTTTACAGGCTCGCGCGATGTCGGCATTCGCATTTATGAGCGTGCCGCGAAAGTGCATCCAGGACAAATTTGGCTCAAGCGTGTCATTGCGGAAATGGGTGGAAAAGATACAATTGTCGTCGATAAAGAAGCAGATTTAGAATTGGCGGCACAATCAATTGTTGCATCTGCTTTTGGCTTCTCTGGGCAAAAATGCTCGGCATGCTCGCGTGTCGTTGCGCTTGAAGATGTATACGACCAAGTATTAAACCGCGTCGTTGAGCTAACGAAGCAATTAAAAGTCGGCAATCCAGAAGAACAAAGTACGTTTATGGGACCGGTCATTGATCAATCGGCATACAACAAAATTATGGAGTATATCGAAATTGGTAAACAAGAAGGCAAGCTCATGACAGGCGGCGAAGGAGACGACTCGAAAGGCTTCTTCATTCAGCCAACGGTATTTGCCGATGTTGATCCGAAAGCGCGCATTATGCAAGAAGAAATTTTCGGACCTGTTGTCGCATTTACGAAAGCAAAAGACTTCGACCATGCGCTTGAAATCGCAAATAACACAGAATATGGCTTAACTGGTGCAGTCATTTCAAACAACCGCTTTAACCTTGAAAAAGCGCGTGAGGAGTTCCATGTTGGTAACCTTTACTTTAACCGCGGTTGCACAGGTGCCATCGTCGGCTATCATCCGTTCGGTGGGTTCAACATGTCTGGAACAGACTCAAAAGCAGGCGGCCCAGACTACTTACTTCTTCATATGCAAGCAAAAACCGTATCCGAAATGTTTTAATGGAAAACCCCTCTTGGCGAAAACGCTAAGAGGGTTTTCAAATATGTAATAAGAGGGGTTTCAAATATGTAAGATAAGAGTGATAGGGTATAATGAAGAAAAACATCTTTCGTATGGTATAGAAGTGGGTGGTGATGGGCGATTGAGTACAAACATGTACGGATTAAAAAAGCAAACATTTTATAACCTCATTTATGTGTTTCAAAATTATGCTGACATCATTGAAAGAGTGATTTTGTTCGGATCAAGGGCAAGAGGCGATTATAAAGAAACATCGGATATTGATATTGCGATTAAGTTTAGAAGCAATAACGAGCAGCTGTACCGCATTCAAGACGATTTAGCAGAAGCAAATATCATTTATACTGTGGATGCCATTGATTATGAAAAGATCAGCAATGAAAAGCTCAAATCGTATATTGATCTCGAAGGAAAGACAATTTTTTTAACGAATGAACGCGGGGAGGCAGTCGTGACGATGAATAAAATTATTGATAAACTATTTGACTTTGAAAAAGCATTAAATAAACTGCATCAAAGCATCGCGCGTGATGTGGCAAAAGACGACTTAGTTGTTGACGCGACAATTCAACGATTTGAGTTTACGTACGAACTAGCATGGAAATGGATGAAAAGCTACTTAGAATATAACGGAAACAACGAAGTCACAAGTCCGCGAAAAACGATCAAACAAGCGTTTAAAGAAGGGCTTATTCAAGATGGAGCAGCGTGGATTCAAATGTTAGAAGACCGAAACAGAACATCACATACATACGATGAACAAATAGCGATGGAAATTTATGAACATGTTCGTCAGCGCTATGTTCATTTATTTGATCAACTATTAGTCGAAATGAAAAAACGAGTTCGTGAATTAGAAGAATAGGGGGAGAATGAGTGAAAAAATTTTTAATAGGAGTTTTGTTGGCGTTTGTCACGTTTGCCCTTTCGCTCTCATTATTTAGCACTTTTTCTTTCTTTATTGCCATTTTTCCAATTGCAGTACTAGCTGTTCCGTTTATATGTGCAGTAACAGAGGCGCTCATTTCTTTTGTCGATGAAAAATGGGGATTTAAATGGGATTGGGCGGTTGTTTTAGGGATCGCAACGATTACGTCGCTTCCTTTTTATTCTTCTTTTGTTTTTACAGCCCCGATTTATATGGGAGCACTGGGATATTATGTAGGGAGAAGACTATGTGCTCGATTACATTAGAGGCAATGTAGGTGTGTTCGGGATTATTTAATCCATTTTTGTAAGTGATGTTATGTTTGATAGAGAGAATGATCAATGAAAGAAGTATATGAATCGAATTTCATAGAGAGGGAAATGACCTCTCTATGAAAACAACCGATTTCTCATCTTGAAAAGTTCACGCTCAGTCATTGTTGCTTTATGGACGGTGAAATCAACGTCAAGTTGGAGATTGTTGAGACGTTCATTGAATTGTTCGTAGTGGGAATCAACTTTTTCATGCAGTGCGTGGATTTCTTGCTTCATGGCCGCCATTTCACCGCGCATATGATGGACATCCATCGTTAAAGCCTCGAGTTTCGCGTCCGTTTCGTCTTGGCGATGGAGAAGGGCGTTCATAAGATCATAAAGCTCTTTTTGCCCATTCTTTAGTGCCTGTTGTTCTTCGCGAATGGCTTGTTGTTCTTGACGAATAGCTTGTTGTTCTTGACGAATAGCTTGTTGTTCTTGACGAATAGCTTGTTGTTCTTGACGAATAGCTTGTTGTTCTTGACGAATGGCTTGTTGTTCTTCCCGAATAAGCTTTTGCTCTTCTCGAATAGATCGTTGCTCTTCGCGAATGTCGTGTAATTCTTTTTGTATGTCTGTGACGACGTATAAAATTTTCTCCAATAATTGCTCGCTCATGTTCTCACCTCCTTTACACATAACCATATTATAACATCATTCGACAAAAAAGGGGATAAAACATCCCCCTATACTTTCACATTGATAAATTGAAACGTTGAAACGTCAAATAAGCCTTGGTCGGTTAATTTCAGCTCTGGAATAACTGGCAATGCTAGAAAGGCAAGGGTAATAAATGGATTAAATTGTTCTGATGCTCCAATGGTTGTTAAAGCGTCGTGAATTGTTTGTAGCCGCTCTAGCACTTCTTCATACGTTCTTGATGTCATCAGTCCTCCAATTTCAAGCGGCAAGTCTGCCAATACACAGCCATTTTCCACTACGGCGAGCCCACCGTGTATGCTTTTTATATGTTCAATCGCAGCGATGATATCATCATCGTTCGTTCCTGTGGCGATGATGTTATGCGAGTCGTGGGCAATCGATGAGGCGATCGCTCCTTTTTTCAATTGAAAGCCGTTGACAATGCCGACTCCAACACCGAGACTGCGGTGACGTTCAACGACAACGAGCTTTAATAAATCCCGTTCGATCGACGGTTGAAACACGCCGTCTACTACATGAACTTCTGTCACGAGTCGCTTTGTATGTAAATGGTTTGGAATAATTTGAATAACATTCGCTTTATTCCCATGAAGAAATGGGATTTGTATATGTTGTTTCGTTATTTTTTTCGCATGAATAGATTGCGTAATGGCTTTGTCGATTGAACTAGTTTGTTCTACCGAAAATGTCGCTCGTCCGTTTTGAGCAACAAGTTTCCCTTTTTTGTAGACGTGTGTAATAGAAAATGCATGCAAATCTTCTACAAACAAAAAGTCTGCATCGTACCCGGGGGCGATCGCACCTTTCGTATATAGGCGATAACATTCTGCCGCATGTAATGTTGCCATTTGAATCGCTGTAATCGGCTCCATGCCTGCTTGAATGGCAAGGCGGATGTGATGGTCAATGCTTCCATCCGTAACAAGTTCGTCAATATGCTTATCGTCTGTGCAAAATAAAAAGCGGCGTGCGTTATATGTATTGACAGCAGGGAGTAGTTTGTTTAAATCTTTTGCGACCGAACCTTCCCGAATTAATACGTACATGCCTCGTTGAATGCGGGCGATCGCTTCGTCTATTGTGACACATTCATGGTCAGTATGGACATGTGCGCTTCGATAGACGTTAATAGCTGTCTCATCAAGACCAGCTAAATGCCCGTCAATGAGTTTCCCGGCTTCACGTGCGGCTGTCAGCTTGGCGAGCATTTGCTGTTTTCCGTGTAAAAGAGATGGGTAGTCCATCACTTCAGCAAGTCCGAGCACGCGCGGATGGGAAAAGAATGGGGCTAAATGTTCGGCGTGAAGCGTTGCCCCAGCATGTTCAAAAGCGGTTGCAGGTACGCACGATGGCAGCATGACATATACATCAAGCGGGATGTTATTCGAATCGTTCAGCATAAATTCAATGCCTTTCGTTCCTGCAACGTTGGCGATTTCATGTGGATCCGTAATGACAGTTGTCACACCGTGTGGAACGACGACGCGTGCAAATTCGCTCGGTGTGACTAGCGATGATTCAATATGGACGTGCCCGTCAATGAGCCCGGGGCAAACGTATTTTCCTGTTGCGTCAATGATTGTATGGCCGTCATATGCACCGATACCGACGATTTTTCCATCAACGATGGCGATATCTCCTTCTATTATGTTATGTGTAAAAACGTCCACAATTTTTCCGTTTTTAATGACAATGTCAGCGCGTTGCCTTTTTGATGCAACAGCAAGCTCTTTCATATATGTTCCTCCTCCCCAACTCGATACGAGGAGCAATCCTCGTAGTCAAACGATTTACGGT